>OGCI01000016.1_pt1 | contig 193751 bp, 168 predicted proteins | sample 1570021 | NCBI WGS metagenome assembly OGCI01 (sample SAMN06264664, study PRJEB24512) | hot springs metagenome | isolation source: Hot spring water | place: South Africa: Tshipise | collected 2015-06-21 | reverse complement strand
CGTTACGCCGCCTAACAAGCGCTTGCACCTGACGCCGCTCCGCTGCGCTTCGCGGCGCAGGTGAAGCGCAGGCCGTTGGGTTGCCTCCTTTACCTCCTTGCATCCACAAATGTACCTTGGAAAGGTAGGATAATGAAATGCCAATCACATTTCTAGAGTTGGCACAAAAGGTTTTGAGCGAAGTAGAACAGCCTCTTACTCCATCTGAAATCTGGCAAGTTGCCATTACTAAAGGTCTTGACAAACTTGTTGACTCCAAAGGGAAAACGCCATGGGCAACGCTCGGCGCGTTGCTTTACGTGGACGTTCGAGATAATCCTTCAACGGTATTTGCATCAATTGGTTCACGCCCCAAGCGTTTCACTCTAAAAAGCCAACTTGAAAAATCAGGTGGTGAACTTCAAGAAACCCCAATTACACTTATCCAAAAGTCCACGTTACTTGAGAAAGACTTGCATCCCTTGATGGCGTATTACGGTTTTTATTATTTGAAAGCCTATCTGAAAACCATCAGCCATAACAAGTCGGACAAAAAAGGTTTTGGAGAATGGGTTCATCCAGATATTGTTGGGTGTTGCTTCCCGTTTCATGATTGGGATAGCGAAGTCGTAGAGGTTAGCACAATCATGGGGAATACTGCTGTCAAATTGTACTCATTTGAACTAAAACGCGAATTATCAATAGCCAATCTGCGGGAATCCTTTTTTCAATCTGTTTCTAATTCGTCTTGGGCAAATGAAGGATATTTGGTAGCGGCTACTATTGATACCGATGACGACTTTATGAGTGAATTGAAGAGACTGTCAACAGCCTTCGGTATAGGTGTTATTCGGCTGGATATTGATGACCCTGATTCAACGGAAATTTTACTTCCGGCGAGAGCGAAAGAAGCTGTTGATTGGGATACTGTGAACAAGTTGGCTAGCATTAATCCTGATTTTCGAGAGTTCTTGCGTCGCATACGGATTGATATGACCAGTCGAGAGGTAAGGAAAGAGTTGTACGATCCCGTGATGGCAAAGGATGATCTGATGAAATTCCTAGCAAGGAAAAGAACGTCTTCTTAAAAAAGGCAACCCAACCTGCGGGTGATGCGCCAGCCGTTGGGCGGCATGGATACCCAGGAGAGCAAATGAGGCAGCGCATATTGTCCTTCATTTTACTGGCTACACTGATCTTCTCTGGTTGTATGCCCTCCTCTGCATCGCGGAATGTTCGGGCATCTACATTCGTCTCCTCGCCAATCATCGGTCCACCGTCCTCCTTCGGCCCAGCACTTACCCCAAAGGCGATAGTGACTGCACCGATGACGGCGTCCCTTTTTTTACCGCTTGTTTTCCGTCCACACTCTCGCTGGTTGCCCCAACAAGTGCGCTGGCAGATCCAGTACACAGGAGAAATTCAAACCGATCTGGATGTGGGCGTGTTTAACCTGGATCTTTTTGATACCTCAGCAGAGACGATAGCGACGCTCCATCAGCGCGGCGTCTTCGTGATGTGCTATTTCAGTGCGGGCTCTTACGAAGATTGGCGCCCTGATGCTCATTCCTTTCCTCCCGAAGTCTTGGGGAAAGATATGGAAATGTGGCCTGGGGAGAAATGGTTGGACATCCGGCGCATCGACCTGCTTGCACCCATCATGGAAGCCCGGCTGGATCTGGCGCGCAGTAAAGGTTGTGACGGCGTGGATCCTGATAATGTCAATGGATACACCAATGACACAGGCTTTCCTCTAATGGCCGAGGACCAGAAACGCTATAATATTTTTCTTGCAGGAGCGGCGCACCAAAGAGGGCTTTTGGTTGGCTTAAAGAACGACCTGGAGCAAATCCCGGAGTTGGTAACGTATTTTGATTGGGTTTTGAACGAAGAGTGTTTCTCCTACGGAGAATGTGATCTCCTTCTCCCCTTTCTTCAGGCAGGCAAACCTGTTTTTGTCATTGAATATGAACTTGAGCCGTCGGCTTTCTGCCCTCAAGCAGTGCAAATGCACTTTAATGCGTTGCATAAGCATATGGAGCTGGATGCCTATAGAGTTGATTGTTTAGAGTGGTCTGCTAACCCATAGCTCTGCCGCCCAACCCGCGCTTGCACCTGACGCCGCTCCGCTGCCCCTCTTAGCTCCGCTCAGGGCAAGGCTGCGCAGCGCGGCTGAAGCACCAGCCGTTGGGCAGCCCAATCAGGCGGCGCAACCTAACGGAGGTGCAAAATGCGATGCTTATCGTCTATGAGTGTAAGGCTGTTTGCCCTGTTGACCCTGGGTACACTGGCGATTGTTCTGGTGATAGCCTTCGGTGGCCTAGACAGGAGCGCCAGCGAGTTAACGGTTCAAGCGTTTCAATCGCCCATCGAGACACCGACACAGCCACCGTATCCCCCGCCAGCGACACCTACCCTGCCTCCCTATCCGCCACCACCAACGTCAGCGCCCTCTCCCACTCCTTCCCCGGCTTGCCCGCCCCAGATACGATAGAGACCATTTGAGGCTGAGATAGAGGTGGTGGGGCTGCCGGGTGCAGAACGGGCTATGTTGCGCATGCAGCCAGTTCTAGACGAGATTAGTGCGTGTCTGACGGCGCGCGGGGTGGTGTTGCCGGAGATGGCTTTTGGCAATGGGCGCCACCGTCTCCAGTTGCAAGAGATCTCCGATGGGGCTTATTACAAGCTAGAAGTCCAGGCGCCGCCAAGCTTCTTCCGGGACCCGGCAGGGTATCTGTTTCAGGTGCAAGATGGGCAGATCGTCCATCGCCCTGGCTTCGCCTTTCGGTTTCGGCTGGTGCCGCCGGCAGAGCAAGACTTGCCTCCCTGCCGGGAGTTTGAGAAGAGGTTCACACCATCGTCTTCAGAGCCAGCACCTAACGTCACAGATATCCCGGCTGAGACGCAGAAGGATGCCTGTCGGGCGGAGGGGACTGTTGACATATCGACCCCGCCGAAGCAGCCGGAGAGACCGCGCGAAATGGGCACGTTAAGTGTAGAACTTATTTCAAAATTCGATCGGCGCACCAAAGAATCATGGCGACGAGACAAAACGCACGATAGAGATGCAAATGACGCTCATAGCGCGCCACCAGGCGACGGCAATTGTCCATCCAGCCAAAACATCGCTCGACCTTCCAGCGTTGGCGATAGGCTGCCCCGACTCGGAGAGGACGTCCCCGCTTTGGCTTCTTGCGCGGGCGCCGCTCAAAGGTGGGAATCGTCGGCTTGACGCCGCAAGCGGCGACGAAAATCGGCGCTGTCGTAGGCTTTGTCCGCCGCCAACGCTTGCGGTCGCGTCCTGAGACGCCCGCGTCGGCGCGGGACGGAGATCGTCTGCAGCGTCCGCTCGGCCAGGGTGAGTTCGTGCGGTTGGGCGCTGTCCACGTCCAAGCCGATAGGCAACCCGTTGCCCTCCACCACCATGACTTTCGAGCCTTGGCGCCGACTTTCGTCTTGCCTACGCCATCGCCCCTTTTTTGGCGGGAACAAAGCTCCCATCCAGAAACGCTTGCTCCCACTCCAGTTTGCCCTCGGCGTCCAGCTGGCTCAAGAGGGTGCGCCAAATCCGCTCCCACGTCCCATCCTGCGACCACTCCTTCAAGCGTCGCCAGCAGGTGGTGTCTGAACCGTATTCAGGCGGCAAATCTTCCCACGCACAACCCGTTTTCAGCACATACAGGATGCCGTTCAGGGTCTGTCGGTCGTCGTTGCGGGGACGCCCCCGCTTGCTCTTCTTCTTGGGGATGAGCGGTTCGATCACCGCCCATTGTTCGTCACTGAGGTCATGTCTGCTCATGCCTCCATTTTACTGTTATCTGGCATTTTTGAAATGACTTCTAGTGTAAAGGATTTATCTCTCCTTCCACTAAAACGGGGCAATATCAGTCGCCGGTTGCCCGCCACGCAAGGATTGCGCAGACAAACCATCCGTTGGGAGAGTGTGGTAAAATGAAGTAGGAAAGTTTCCTGGGCGGCGAAGGGATGGTTTTGTCATTAGAAACTTACCGGCTGGAGACCGTCATCAAATTTTCAGGAGTTGTGGCGCCCCTCCTCTGTTTTGTGCTGGATACGTGGCATCTTGCCCCAGGCGTCTGTGCTCTTGCATCGGATAGCGATCCAAATCTTATGTCATGGCCAAAATTTGCTTATGCATTGATGTTTTAACCGCCGCACGAAATTCTGCTGCTCCCCGTCAGAGTGTTTAGACGCCTCACCCACTATTCCAAAATCGTAGCCACACCCACACACGCCAGCAGACAACGAACCCTTATTGGGGATTAAGGGAAAATTACAAATTTGTGCTGAGGGCATGGCAATGGCTAATGTCTCAAAACAAATCGATCTAATTCTGGAGAAATTGCAGAGCGGAAAGTGTATAGGATACAGGTTCGAAGTGGAGGCCGACGAGATCTCTATACATGTGTTGGAGGGAGACACACCCGGTGAACTGGGGAGCCAACTCTTCATCCATTCCAGTGAGGAAGAGCTGGTGTTGGGAGCTGAAGTAGAGACCTCTGATGAAAAATTTTCGCAATATTACGCCAGGTTTGGGGTGACGCCTTGGAAGTTCGTTGTGCCTGGGGACGAGATCGGTCTAGAACTTTTGCTGATCGAGATCGGCTGTGCATTCGGAGTCGACCTTTCAGATTCCATTTTCGGGGAAGGGCTCGAGTAAAATGACTCCACTCCCGTTACACAGAAAATGCTCGCTCTTTTGGGGCAGCCGGACGTCCCCGATCGCTCGCTTTTGTCTTCTGCTCCTTGCTTCTTTCCCGCCGCCAGCCTGGCGGCCAGGCGCTTAAAACATCACCACAAAGGCACGGAGGCTCAAAGAAATTAAGAAACACGAAGAGCGGAGGATCAGAGATTACGGCGGTGCATACAGGCTGGCGGCTATGGCGGCTTCCCCTTCCCCTTGTAATTATCCAGACTAACGATCGACGCCGAATCGGGTATCATGAATGATCATATTCACCCATCGCTGACCGGCGAGGCTTCCTTCCAGACCGGCGAGAGCAACGAAAGATGAGGCTCAGTGGACAGCCCATCTTCGGGAGAGAAAACGCAATGTCGATTGATCAAAGAAAAGCGGACCATATCCGCATCAACGTCACCGAAAATGTCCAATTCCCCAATCTGACCACAGGGCTGGAGCGCTATCGGCTGGTGCATCAGGCGCTGCCCGAGTTGAACCTGCACGACGTCTGCCTCGATGTCGTTCTGTTCGGTAAGCGACTGGCGGCGCCGCTGCTCATCAGCTCCATGACCGGCGGCACAGAGCAGGCGGCCTTCATCAATCGCAACCTGGCTGAAGCGGCGCAGGCCCAGCGAGTGGCGATGGGCGTCGGCAGCCAGCGCGCAGGCCTCGAGCAGGAGCAGGTGCGCCGCACCTTCCGCGTGCGCGAATACGCGCCCGATATTCTGCTCTTCGCCAATCTGGGCGCAGTGCAATTCAACTACGGCTACACTGTGGACGAGTGTCGTCGCGCCGTGGAAATGATCGACGCCGACGCGCTGATCCTCCATCTCAACCCACTGCAAGAAGCGGTGCAGCCCGAAGGCGACGTCAACTGGCGCGGGCTGCTTCACAAGATCGCCGAAGTCTGTGAACGACTGGGAAAGCCGGTGATCGTCAAAGAGGTCGGCTGGGGGATCAGCGCCCAGACCGCGCAGCGGCTGATCGAGGCGGGCGTCAGCGCCATCGACGTGGCAGGCGCAGGCGGCACCTCCTGGAGTCAGGTCGAGATGCACCGGGCCCCGACCGAACGGCTGCGCAGGCTGGCGGCCGCTTTCGCCGACTGGGGCATCCCGACGGCCGAGAGCCTGCTGGCGGTGGCGGAGGTGCGCCGAAGGTTGGGACGTGAGGACGTGCATATTTTCGCCAGCGGCGGCATTCGCACCGGACAAGACATCGTCAAGTGCGTTGCGCTTGGCGCCGATCTGGTGGGGCTGGCCTCGCCCTTCCTGAAGGCGGCGATGGAATCCCCTGAGGCGGTGATCGAGGAGATGGAACTGCTGGTCGCAGAGGCGCGCATCGCCATGTTCTGCAGCGGCGCCGGCGATCTACAGGCGTTGCGTCGGCCAGGCGTGCTCGTCAGAGAGGGAACCGATGGGACGGGATATGAAGCAATTTTCTGAGCAATGGCTGCCTCCCCTGGAGGCGGAAATGCGCGCCGTGCTGGCGGCCAATGAACCGTCCACCGCAGCGCACTACGGCATGATCCACTACCATATGGGTTGGGTGGACGCCGACTTTCGACCGGTGGCGCTGCCTGCCGGCAAACGGCTGCGCCCGCTGCTCTGTCTGATGGCCTGCCAGGAGGTCGGCGGCGACCCCGCCCAGGCGTTGCCCGCAGCCGCGGCGCTGGAAATTTTGCACAACTTCTCGCTGGTGCACGACGACATCGAGGACGGCGACAGGCAACGGCGTCATCGCCCGACGGTGTGGGCGCTTTGGGGCGTTCCTCAGGCGATCAATGCGGGCGACGCCATGTTCGCCCTCGCCTTCGCCGCCCTGCAGCGCCTATCTTTGCGCACAGTTCCGGCGGAGACGGTGCTGGCCGCCTTGCGAATTTTTACAGAAACCTGCGTGGCGCTCACCGAAGGGCAACATCTGGACATGTCTTTTGAGCAGCGGGCGTGCGTCAGCGTCGAGGAGTACATGCGCATGATCCAGGGCAAAACCGCCGCATTGATCGGCGCCAGCGTCGCCATCGGCGGATTGGTGGGAGGCGCCGCGCCGGGCGTCGACGCGGCCCTGCGCCGTTTTGGCCAGTCGATCGGCCTGGCCTTTCAGATTCAGGATGACATCCTCGGCGTGTGGGGCGACCCGACGGTCACGGGCAAGGCGGCGGGCGCCGATATTCTGCGCCGCAAGAAGAGTCTGCCGTTGCTGCACGCGCTCAACCACCCTGTGCACGGCGACGCATTCCGCTCCTTTTTCTCACAACCTGAACTGACGAGCGACGATCTGCCCGCAGCGATGGAGTTGCTCGCTCAGACCGCTTCCTATGAGTACGCAACGCAGCAGATGAATGCGCTGTACATGGCCGGGCTGGAAGCGCTGCGCGCGGCGCTGGGCGATCGCGCCGAGAGCAGCCTGCTCTGGTCTACAGCCCAATGGCTGATGCAGCGCCAGATGTAAGAAATAAGAGAGGCGAGGGGAATCGCAAATGGATGGGGCGGAGAGACGCAGATGCAAATCTGCGCCCTCCGCCCCTGGCCTTTTTTGCGTTCAATCAGACGGTGTAGCTCTCGAGATGCTTCTTCACAGCTGCGCAGAAGGCGTCGGCGGTGGCGCCGTCGAGCACGCGATGATCGTAGCTGAAGCCGAGCGTCGTCATCGGTTTGAAGACCAGCGCATCACCGATGTTTGGCTCCAGCGGATGGCCGTTGCTGACAACCACCGGACGCTTCTCCACGGCGCCGACGCCCAAGATGCCCACCTGCGGCTGCACGATGATCGGTGTCTGGAAGCGACTGCCCGAAGTGCCGTAGTTGCTCACGGTGAAGGTGCCGTCGGCCAGGTCTTCGGGCTTGAGTTCGCCTTTGCGCGCCCGCTCCGCCAGCTCGTTGACCGCGCGCGCAATGCCCAACAGGTTGAGCTCGCCGGCGTTTTTAATCACGGGCACAATCAAGCCGCCGATGCCGTATTGATCCATCGGCAGTGCAGTCGCCATGCCGATGTTGTAGTAGCGCTTGATGATGACGCCTTCCTCCGTCCAGGTGGCGTTGGCGGCGGGCACCGCCTTCAGCCCGGCCACGACCGCCTCGATGAAGTAGGCCGTCAGCGTCAAATTGACGCCGGCCGCGGCGAACTCCTTTTTGTGCGCCGCACGGTGCTGCAACACCGCCGTCATGTCCACGTCCCACATGGTGGTGACGTGCGGCGCGGTGAAGAGGCTCTGCGTCGTGTTGCGCGCCACGGCGAGCCGCATGCGCGAGAGTTTGACCAGCTCCTCGCCCGGCTTGAGCTGAACAGGAGCAGAGGCGGGGGCCGCCGTGGGGCGAGCCGGTGCAGGCGCCTCCGGTGCAGGTCTCGGCGCCGGAGCTTCCTCCCTCTTCGGCGCCGGCGTTTCGCGCTTGACCGTCGCGTAGGCAGGCTCGACGCGCACCGGCTTGCCGGCTTCGCGGCTGGCGATCGCGCTGAGAACGTCATCAATGGTCAACGTGCTCAAGGGGCGATCGCCCGCAATCTCGCGCAAATTGAGGTTGTGCTCCGCAGCGAGGCGGCGCACGGGCAGGCTGGCCTTGTCGGCCAGGTCGCCCGGCAGCGCAGCGCGCTCCGTCGGGGCTGCTGCGCCGGCGTGGGCCAGCACATCCTGCTTGGTGATCTGGCCGCCCGGTCCGGTGCCGGTGATTGCAGCGAGATCGACGCCTTTCTCCGCCGCCACCCGTTTGGCGACGGGCGTGGCGCGCACGCCGCCCTCTGCAACCGCGGTCGGCTGCGCCGGTTCTGGCTGGGCTGGCGCGGCCTCCGTCGCTTTCGCAGGGGCCGCTTCCGCTGCGCCGCCTTCGTCCACTGTTTCGCCGGGCGCGCCGATATAACCCATGACGGCGTTGACCGGTGCGATCTCGCCGTTGCGGTAGTTGATCTTGAGCAAAACGCCGTCGGCCGGCGCCTGGATTTCGGTGTCCACCTTGTCGGTGGCGATCTCGAGGATCACGTCGCCCGCCTTGACGGCGTCGCCTACCGCAACGCGCCAGCGGTTGACGGTGACGTCCTCGACGCCTTCGCCCAGATCGGGCAATCTGATTTCGGTAGCCATGTCTCCCCCTACTTCAACATGCTCAGGACGGTGGCTTTGATGTCATTCTTCCAGGGCAGCAGCTCCTCCTCCAGCACTTTGGAGACCGGAATCGAGGCCGGCGCCATGCCCAACCGTCGCGCCGGGGCTGCAAGCAGATAAGGCGCCTCCTCGTAGATGCGCGCCACGATCTCGGCGCCGATGCCCGCGTTGGCCTGCGACTCGTGCACGGCGAGCAACCGACCCGTCTTGGCGACGGAGGTGTAGACGGTCTCCATATCCAGGGGCGTGACGCTGCGCAGATCGACGACCTCGACGTCGATGCCGTGCTCGGCCTTGAGCTCTTCGGCGGCCTCCAGCGCCTGCAAGAGCGTGTAGCTGAAGGTGGCGATCGTCAGGTCTTTGCCTTCGCGTTTGACGTCGGCCTTGCCGATCGGCACGGTGTATTCCACCCCTTCGTCGGGCAGGTCGCCGCGCGTGAAGTAGAGCATCTTGTGTTCGAGGAAGAGCACCGGGTTGTCGTCGCGGATGGCGGAGATCAACAACCCCTTGGCGTCATACGGAGTCGCCGGCGCCACCACTTTGATGCCGGGGAATTGGGCGAAGGTGCTTTCCACGCACGAGCTATGTTGCGAGCCGTAGCGCTTGCCGCCCCCCTGCTGGCCGCGGATGACCATCGGCACATGCAGCAGCCCACCGGTCATGTAGTGCATCTTGGCCGCCTGGTTGAAGATTTGGTCGGCGCAGACCAGGTAGAAATCCATGTACATCAGCTCGACGACGGGGCGCAGGCCGACCATGGCCGCGCCGATGGCCATGCCCATGAAGCCTTGTTCGCTGATAGGCGTGTCGATCACGCGACGTTCGCCGAATTCCTCCAACAGGTTGCGCGTGACGCGGAAGAGGCCGCCGTAATAGCCGATGTCTTCGCCGATGAGAAAGACGCGCTCGTCGCGACGCATTTCTTCGCGCAGCGCCTCATTGATTGCCTGAATAAAGGTTGTCTTTCGCATAGTTCAGATCCTCATACCTTGTACACGTCGGTGTACGCCTCAGCGATGTCCGGCCAGGGCGCCTCCAGGGCGTAGTCTACGGCTTCCTGGACTTCCTCTTCGACTTCGGCGCGGATTTTGTTCAGCTCCTCTTCAGAGACCCCGCGATCGAGCAACTTTTGATGCAGCCGCGCCAATGGCTCATAGGCGCGCTGCATCTCGATCTCCTCCGGCGTGCGGTACGTCTCCAGGTCGCCCGCCATATGGCCGGCCAGGCGATAGGTGATGCCTTCAATGAAGGTCGGCCCTTCGCCGGCGCGCGCCCGCGCAGCGGCCTTGGTAATGGCGTCATAGACGACCTCGACGTCGTTGCCGTCGATCTGCATGCTCTCCATGCCGTAGGCGCGCACAAAGAGATACAGATCGCTGACCGAGGAGGTGCGCGAGATGGGCGTCATCTCCGAATAGCGGTTGTTTTCACAGTAGAAGATGACGGGGAGTTTCCACTTTTGCGCCATGTTGAAGGTCTCGTGCATGACGCCCTGGTACATGGCGCCGTCGCCGAAGAAGGTGATGGCGATGCGATCCTCCCCGCGGATCTTGGCGGCGAGCGCCATGCCCGCCGCGTGAGGCACCTGCGCGCCGACGATGCCGTTGGCGCCCATCAGCCCTAGCGAAGGATCGACGAAGTGCATGGAGCCGCCCTTGCCTTTGGCGAAACCGGGCGCCTTGCCCAACACTTCGCAGATGGCCCGCTTGGGGTCCATCCCGCGCGCCAGGGAATGATGATGGCCACGGTAGGTGCAGGTCAGGTAGTCCTCCTTGCGCAGCGCCGCGGCCATGCCCACCGCCGCCGCCTCGTGGCCGATCGCCGTGTGCATGGCGCCGCCGATCTTGCCCGATTCGGCCAGCTCCAGCAGCGATTCCTCGACGCGACGAATCAGAAACATCATTCGGTACATCGGGAGCAGTTGTTCGGTCGAAAGCACGGCTGTGGGCTCCGCTACAGCCGCCTTCGCCGAGGGCACACTGGCCTTGAGTGAAGGTTCTGTCATTTTGGTTTCCTCGTTTGTCCTTGCGCTTGACCGGATGTCAGAGCTTTTGAAATGTAGCGTCTGGCGAAAGCCATGAAAAATGTTGAAATTTTCTTGACGCTCGATTATAGCATAAGTGCCGCCCAGGGTGTGTAATACCGATGGGATGCTGCACCGTCGGTGAGCAAATTTGCGCTCTTTTGCAGCTTGGCAACGGGGATCGATCTGCGTACACTTGACTGAAAATCGCTTGCATGTCTCCACGGTGTTGTGAGAGCGCAACTGCGCCCACAGAGCGTGCGAGTTTCTGTCTGATTGACTTGTTGGAGGGCTTTATCTATGGCGCAGATGCAATCGTCGACCGACGTTTTCAATTTTGCTACGAGCACCTCTACGCAGGCCGTTCACGCCGGAGAGCAGCGTTTCCGCAGCCATCACAGCCTGACGGTGCCCATTGTGCAGACGGCTGTCTACACCTTTGATACGACCGCCGATCTGGTCAATTACACCGAAGAGCGCCTTTTCTGGAATGAGCCGGAGCGCGAAGAGTACGGGCGTTACGGCAACCCGACCGTGCGCGCGCTCGAAGCCAAGATCGCCGAGCTGGAGGGGGCGCAAGACGCCATCGTCGTCAGCAGCGGCATGGGCGCAGTCACGTCCACGCTCCTGTTGCTGTTGCAACCCGGTCAACATTTTATCCTCACCGACAACTGCTATCTGAGCACGCTGGAGTTTAGCCAGAACTTTTTGAAGCGCTACGGCGTCGAGTGCACGCTCGTTCCGTTCGGCGACTACGACGCCATCGAGGCCGCCGTCCGCCCACAGACGCGGCTGATCTTCTCCGAGTCGCCGACCAATCCGTTCATGCGTTGCCTCGATTTTGAGCGTTTTGTCTCGATCGCCCGCCGCCATAAGCTGTTGACGGTCGTGGACTCCACCTTCGCCACGCCGTACAATCTGCGCCCTCTCGCCTTTGGCGTCGACCTGGTGATTCACAGCCTGACCAAGTATCTGGCCGGCCACAACGACGCCATGGCCGGCGTGGTGGCCGGCCGTTACGACCTCACGACGCCGCTGCGGCAGATGCAAGGGCTTCTCGGCAATATCGCCGCGCCGCAGACCGCCTATCTCATCCTGCGCGGGATCAAGACGCTGGCGCTGCGCATGGAGCGCCAGAACGCCGGCGGTCTCGCCGTCGCCCGCTTTCTGGAAGGACATCCCAAAGTGCGCCGCGTCTGGCATCCTTTCCTGGAGAGCCATCCGGATCACGCCGTTGCGCGGGCGACGCTGCGCGGGGGCGGCGGCGTGGTGAGCTTCGAGATCGATGGCGACGCCGAGCGCGCCCACCGCTTCATCGACGCCCTGCGCATCCCGGTGATCGGGCCAAGCCTGGGCGGCGTGGAAAGCATCGTCAGCCCGCTGGCGCTGATGGGCTACGCCAACCTCTCGCCGGAGGAGCGGCTGGCGCTGGGCATCCGCGACGAGCTGGTGCGCCTTTGCATCGGCGTTGAAGAGCCTGAAGACCTGATCGCAGACCTCGCACAGGCGCTTGACCGGATTTGAACCGCTGCAGAGAGGCGGAGGGCGCAGACGGTGAGGCAAGTCTTCTTCATGTGCAAAAGATAGGCTTCAGGAGGGCTATGTCGGAGCTGCGCCAGAATCTCGCCACCAGAGAATGGGTGATCATCGCTTCGGAGCGCGCGCGGCGCCCCCATGAATTCGCAGAGCCGGGTCGCCCCCTGTGCGACGAAGGGCCGACCTGGGAAGCCACCTGTCCTTTTTGTCCTGGCAACGAAGAGCGCGACCTTGAGATCGCCCGCTTTCCCGGCGAAGGGCCATGGCAGGTGCGCATTGTCGGCAATCGCTACCCTGCGCTGAGACCTGCAGCGCCTCTGGAGAGAGAATTCATGGGGGTGATGCGGCGCATCACCGGGGTCGGCTATCATGAAGTAATTGTCGAGTCGCCTGTCCACAACACGTGCGCAGCGTTGGAAAGCGAGGAGAGCGTCGCGCGCGTCTTTCAGGCGTTTGTCGAGCGCGCCTGGGCGGTGCAGAACGACCCTCGCATCGAATATGTCCTCTTTTTCAAAAATCATGGCCGCCAGGCGGGCGCTTCCTTGCGCCATCCGCATGCGCAGATGATGGCGCTGCCGATGGTGCCCAGCGAGGTGCGCGTGCGGGCGGACGCAGCGCGCGCCTATTTTGACGAAACAGGGCGCTGCGCCCATTGCGCCATGGTCGAACAGGAGCTCGCCGCAGGGCAGCGCGTGGTGTTGGAAAGCAAACATTTCGTTGTCTTTGTGCCTTACGCCGCCGCTTCCCCTTTTCATCTGTGGATCGTGCCCAGGGCGCACGCGGCGTCGTTTTTGCAGAGCTCGCCCGACGAGATCGCAGATCTGGGCTGGGTCGTGCGCGCTGTGCTGAGAAAGCTCTACAAAGGATTGAACAACCCTGATTTCAATTACGTCATCCGCAGCGCGCCCGTGCGCGACTCGGGCGCACCCTACCTGCACTGGTATCTCAGCATTGTGCCGCGCATCTCTCTGGCGGCCGGCTTTGAGATGGGCAGCGGCATCTACATCAACCCTTCCTTACCGGAGGAGTGTGCGCGCTTTCTGCGCACCGTAGACATCGACAGCCTGGAGGGTGAGGCTCCCCATGAATCCGCATGAAATTCGGCGCCATAACGCGCAGGCGTGGGATAAAGCGGTGAAGCGCGGCAGCCGCTGGACAAAGCCGGTGTCGCCTGAAGCGGTCGCCGCGGCGCGTCGCGGCGAGTGGCAGATCTTGCTGACGCCATCCAGGCCCGTTCCCCGCGCCTGGTTTCCACCGCTGGAAGGCGCCGACGTGCTCTGTCTGGCGGGCGGCGGTGGACAGCAGGGGCCGATCCTGGCTGCGGCCGGCGCCCGCGTCACCGTCTTCGACAATTCCCCTCAACAGCTCGCCCAGGATCGTTTTGTGGCGCGGCGCGAAGGCTTGACGTTGACCACCGTCGAGGGCGACATGTGCGACCTTTCCGTGTTCGAGGACGCCTCCTTTGACCTGATCGTCCATCCGACCTCGAATCTCTTCACACCGGACGTTCGACCTGTCTGGCGAGAGGCGCATCGCGTTTTGCGCAAAGGGGGCGTCTTGCTGGCGGGGTTTTGCAACCCGGTGCTCTATCTGTTCGATCAGGAGCTTGCCGATCAGGGCGTCTTTCAGGTGCGCCATCGGCTGCCTTACTCCGACCTCATCAGCCTCAGCGAGGCCGAGCGCAGCGTCTATATCGCCGAGGGGCAGCCGTTGGAGTTCGGCCACACCTTGACCGACCAGATCGGCGGGCAGCTCGACGCCGGCTTTGTTCTGACCGGCTTTTACGAAGACGTCTGGCCGGGAACCCCGCTCAACGAATTTACGCCCACCTACATCGCCACGCGCAGCGTGAAACTATCCGGATAGTTGCGCAATAAACTCATCGATGTAGGCGGCGACGAGCTCCGGTTGCTCGATCATCACGTTGTGGCCGGCGTTCGGAATGATGTGAAGCCGGCTGTTGGGGATGCAGCGATGAAGCGACTGACTGAGCGAAGGAGGCGTCATGCGATCCTCCTGGCCGCACAGGATCAACGTCGGCACGGTGATGTTCTCCAACCGATCGGTGACGTCGAACGCCTCGACCGCCAGAAAATCCTTCCGCAAAATCTCCGGATCGTTTTCGCGTAGCCGTTGCAGGTAGCGCTCTTTCTCCTGCGCACCGGTCGAAGGATGGTAGGAATATTCGACAATTTTGGCGGTGACGTTCATAAAATCCTCGACCACGCCGTTGAGTATGGCGGACGAGACCTTCATGCGCGCGCCGGCGCCGATCACGACGATGCCTGCCAGCCGATACCCATAGGCCAGCGCAAAGTCGAGCGCAATAGCGCCGCCCATGGAATGGCCGGCCAGCACGAAGTAGGGCAATTCGAGCGCATCGGCGAAATCGCGGATCACCTCGCTGTAGGCGCTGATGGTGGCGCAAGGCGGGGGCGGCGAAGCGCCATGTCCGGGCAGATCGAGCGCATACACCGCAGTCTTGGGAAGCCGTCGCACCTGAGGGGGCCAGATCAGATGGTTGCCGCCGGCGCCATGCACCAATACCAGCGGTGGGCGTTCAGGAGCAACGTGACGACCGTAACTGCGAAAGGCCAGCGTCCGGTTGCCAAGGACAATCGTTTCCACTCAAGACCTCTTGTTCCTGTTTCGTTTGGTTTCTGGCGCCTCCCCGTCGATTGTATCCTATATCGCTTCAATTCACCTAGACCGATGTCGGGCGGGTGAGCACTTTTGCTTCCCGCTGCGCCAGCAGCGCTAATCTGGACGCCTCGAAGACATGCGCCTGAGCGACGGCGCGCTCTGTGCGTTCTTGCAGGTCCTCGAGCAAAAGATGCATGAAGGGCAGCGGCGCATCCGCGGCGTGAATGTACTGTTCGCCGTGATGATTCACCAGGAACAGGTGATCGCCGCCGGCGCGTCCCTGCAGATCGCAGGTCTTGCGCACCTCGATGTAGCCATCCGTCCCTTGCAGAAAAAGGCGCACGTCCCCCCAAGTGGAGAGACCGGCCGGAGACAACCAATCGACGCGAATGTAGCCGGTTGCATGCTCGCTGCGCAGCAACACCTCGCCGAAATCCTCGAATTCGGGGAACTGTGGATGATGATGGTTGGCGACGCTGGCTGCGGCGATCTCCGCCGTGGCGCTGCCTGTGAAAAACAGGAACTGGTCGATCTGATGGCTGGCCAGGTCGTTGAGGACGCCGCCGTAGCGCGTCCGCCGGAAGACCCAAGGCGGGCGCCGGATGCGGCCAAAAAGGCGATGGGGGCCAAAGCCGGTCATGTGCACGACGCGGCCGATTGCGCCTTGCTGCACCAGCTCGCCGGCGAGCACGGTGGCGGGATTGCCGAAGCGTTCGCCAAAGTAAACAATGTAGCGGCGTCCGGTCTCTGCGCAGACGCGGCGCGCCTCCTCCCATTGCTCCAGCGTCGTGAAGCCGGGTTTGGTGCAGAGAAAATCCTTCTCATGACGCATGGCGCGCACCCCCAACGCAGCGCGCTCGTCGTGCACCGCTGCGCTGACGATCAGGTCGATCGTTCGATCTTCGAGAATGGACGTCGCGTTGCGATTGTGCTCCACGTCGGCAAACGCTCGCACAAAGGCGGCGAGATTGTCCGAGTCGTCGTCCCAGCAGGCGACCAGCTGCGCACCGGCCTCATGCAGGCGGCGGGTCATGTCGAAAATGTGCGGATGGGCCAGCCCCACCGCAGCGAATCTAATCGTCATACGGCGCGCCCTTCATGGAGGCATAGAAAGGGTCGCCTGGCGCAATCGAGCCGCGTTGCACCGGTTGACCGGTGAAGGCCGACTTGTAAAGGCTGGCGATGAACTCCAAGATGCGCCTCGCTTCGAGGCCGCTGACCGGGGGACGCTCGTTGCGCTCCATGGCGTCGAGCAAAGCGCCCAGCTGCGCTTCATGGCTGCCCATGCGGTCGCACGGAATCGCACGCCAGGCGGGCGTCAGCGCCTCTTCAACCGACGGCAGCGGCGTCAGTCGCCAGTTGGCATTGGTGTAGCGGTAGAGCGCCTGGACCTCGACCGTCGCCTGTTGGTAATCCAGGCGCAGATAGCTCTCCTGCCGCGGGGAGAGCGCGCTGTTGACGATGCTGCCGAGCGCACCGTGCTCGAAGCGCACCAGCGCCATCGAAATGTCCTCCACCTCGATAGCGCGGTCGAGCGTGGCGGCGACGGCCTGCACTTCCTGCCATTCACCCCACAGCCAGAGAAAGAGGTCCATCAGGTGAATGCCGAGCGTGGCGGTCGGGCCGCCGACGGCGGTGGCGTAGCGGCTGCGCCATTCGACTGCGTAATAGTCTGCGGTGCGATGCCACAGGGTGTGACAGACGCCGACGAGCGGCCTTCCGAGCAGCCCCTGCGCCATGAGGCTGCGCAGATGCTCGACGGCGGAGCCAAAACGCCACTGAAAGACCGTGCTGACGTAGCGACCCGTGCGCGCCTCCGCAGCGGCAATCCGGTCGAATTCCGCCAGCGAGCGGCAGAGCGGTTTTTCGCACCACACCCATGCGCCTGTCTCGAGCGCGGCCAGAATCAACGGCAGGTGCGTGGCCGGCGGCGTCAGAATGTGCACCAGGTCAGGTCGTTCGACCTCCAGCATGGCGTAAGCGTCGGCGTAGGCGCGCGCCCCGCCCGTCTGACTGCACACAGCTTCGGCCCGCGCAAGGTCGCGATCGGCCACCGCCGCCAGTTCGAGACGGTCCGCATAGGCGGCGATAGCCTCCAGATGATTGTTCACCACGCCGCCTGCACCGATCAAGGCGATTCGATAACGCGACAAGAATTCCTCGCTTTCTAACCAATCGAACCGAGATAGAATACAGAGTTATTGAATCCGTTGATTGAAATAGTTTTTTGAGGTAATATAAAGATGTTGATGGTTTTTGTGAACTCCGGAGTATTGAATATGAACAACTTGCGAATCTCGCAATGGAGTGACCTGCCTCTCGTGTTGACTTCTGAACAAGCCGCCGCAGTCTTGCAAGTCACGCGTCGAACGATTACGAACATGCTCGACCGCGGCGACTTACGAGGAGTGAAGATCGGCAAAGAGTGGCGGATCAGTCGTTCCGAATTGATACGATTGATTGAAGGGGAGGCGCCTCCTGTGCCTGATGTCCGACGCCCATCCGATTCGTCATCCCCTGAGACTGTCCCGAAGGTGTTTGACAGAGATGGAATCCTGGTTGTCGAAGCGCAGCCTGTAGAAGATCTCATAGAGTTTGTGCAGCAAGAACATGAGCGACGCATTGCAGATTTGATGCAACAGGTTCGTCCGTGAGAATTTTTTTCGACACTTCTGTGCTTGTCGCCGCAATCGTAACGACTCATCCTGCACACGAGCACGTCTTTCCGCTTCTCATGCAGGTGAAGCAAAAAGTAAACACAGGTGTGATCGCTGCTCATTCGCTGGCGGAGCTATACGTGATTTTAACCAGGTTGCCAATCCGCCCTCGAATTTCACCGGCGTTAGCTTTGGAGTTGATTCAGCGCGACGTTGTAGAGACGTGCGAAATCGTCGCATTGTCGGTCTATGACTATCTTGTTATGCTTCAATATCTGACCCGCTCTCATATTGCCGGCGCCGCCGTCTATGACGGTTTACTCCTTCATGCTGCCTGGCTGGCAAATGTCGATCAAGTATTGACGCTGAACTCAAGCGATTTCAAGCGCGTTTATCCCGCGCTTGCCGATAAAATCGTTGCCCCGATGGCGTAGCCGGGGAGCATCCTCTTCACCTCAATCTTGCTTTAATCTCCTGCAGACGCATCGCCTCCTCTCTCTGCTTATAGAATTCATCCAGCGGATAGCAGCCCGAAACCATGCCGTTGCGCGGGGCCGTGGTGCAGTCGCTGAAGGTGCGACACAGGCGCTTGCGCTGCAACGGTCGGCCGGCCAACATGTCGGCGGGCGCCTCCGGATAGGAGAGGATCAGGCGCCCCAGGCCGACAAAATCGGCCATGCCGGTGCGCACGACGCGTTGCGCAACATGAGGCAACCACTCCTGCAAGTATGAATACCCAGAGCCGACGTAGAGCAACTCGGGGCGATGCGCTTTCAGCCTGGCGACCACTGCAATCTGACGCGCCACGCCCACCAGCGGGTCTTCGGGCGGCCGGTAGCCATCGGAGGGCGGGAAAAGCGCCGGGCGCTGAATGTGCGGGTTGTAATACGGGCTGCCCGCGGTGATGCAGACGAGCCGGATATTCAGGCTGCAGAGCAGGTCGAGAAAAGCGTAAGGCTCGCGCAGGTCGATGCCCATGCCGGTGCCGTCGCCGCCAAAAGCGTAGCGATATTCGCCGTCGATGCGCTCCATCTCGCCCACGCCGTCCGGCCCGGGTCGGAAAGGCGCCCAGTCGAAGGCGCTCACGCGCACGCCGATGTCGAGGCCGGGCGCTTCGGCGCGGATGCCTTCCACCAGCTCGCGCAAGAAGCGCGTGCGATTCTCGAAGGAGCCGCCATAGCGTCCGTTGCGATCGACGGCGCTGAGGAACTCATGGCCCAGATAGCCATGACAATGTTTGAGATCGACGAAATCGAAGCCTGCTCGCTTCGCGAGCCGCGCCGCCGCGACAAAGTCGTCGATCAAGCGTCGGACGTCGTCGTCGCTCAGCACCGGGTAATCTTCTGGGAACCCAAATTTGCGATTCAGGATGGGATGCGCATAAAGGATGGCGGGGCGGAGCTTGTTATCCGGTTCGGGTCGGGCAAAGCGTCCAGAGTGGGTCAACTGCAGCCCGATCAAGAGGTCGTCGGTGCGTCCGTGGCGCGAGGCGTGTTCGGCCACCAACCGCTCTCGCAGCCGCGCCAGATCGGGCCAGGTGTCGGCGGTGAGCATCAGCTGCCGCGGGTTGGCGCGCCCATCGTGGCGCACCGCCACCGCCTCGCATCCCCAGATCAACTTGGCTCCGCTGACGCCGAAATGGCGCCAACGCCGCTCCGTCAGCTCGGTCGGACGGCCATCGTAAGAGCCATCCCACCCTTCCATCGGCAGCACGCAAAAGCGATTGCCGATCGTGCGCTCGCCGCACCTGACAGGCTGCGCCAGCGGTGCATCTGGCCCGGCCGCAACCGCTTCGTCAAAGGGGAGGTCAATCCCAAGCGCCTGCAGATACGTGCGAAAGTCTTCCGTTGTGCGCAGTTGCGCCACCCGTTTGTAGCGATCCATCGCTTCGTCCTTTCTGAAAGCCTGCGCTGAATTAATTGACCACACCCAACCGTTCGCCCAACTCGCGTAAGATGGCGACGTCGCTCTCCGGCCTGCGCTCACTGCGCGGGTGTGGAGCGTCGCTGGCGATCCAGCCGCGCAATTTCAAAAATTGGGCGGCGCTGTGTTTGTACGCAGGCACCGGTCGACGGAAAGCGAAAAAGCCCAGATATTGAAGCCGATCGTTTAGCTCATAAAAGTCTGGATCGCCGGCGGCCCACAGCGCATCGCGCTGCGCAAAGAGGTCGGGCGCAAAGGTGCTGAGACCGAGCAGATAATCGCTGCCGTACATCACCATGTCGATGGCCAGATCGTTGCCGGTGAAGACTTTGAAATCCGGACGGCGAGCGTCGCGCAGCTGCAGGCGTCGCCACTCCAGCATGCGGTTGAGCGAGGAATGCTTGGCGCCGATGCACTGTGGAATGTCAAGCAGGCCGGCGTAGGTTTCCAGGTCGTAAATTTTGCCGAAGGGAGCGAACATCGTGCCTAGCTCAAAGGCGATGAAGCGTTCACAGAGTGCGGCGAGCCTGGCGTAGGAAGCGACGATCGCCTCGGCGGGCTGGTCGGTCAGCCCGAAGGACTGGAAGATCACCGGAACGCCGCCCGCCTGTTGGATCGTTTCAATCTGGCAGGCATAGGCGTCGTAGTCGAAGGTGGCGCCCGGTCGATCGCCGACAAAGGCGCCGGCGACGAATTCTTGCCCGTCGGCGATTGTTTGTGTCCGTGCAAGCGCCTCTTGCCGCGTGGCATCGTCAAGTAAATTGACATAACCTGTGTCCATGTTGACGGCCGGCGTCAGGCCGGCCTCCAACGTACGCGCGACGTGCGCTTCAAAGCCCGCCCAGTCCACCTCGCCGTCGTCGAAAAAAGGCAACAGAATCGCAGAAACACCGGTGATTTTGCGTCGCGGGCGCAGCAGCGCGATCGGATCGAAGGCGTCTTCCTGGGGCGCGGCATCCGTCGTCTGCAGCGTCGATAGCCGGCTTGTCATGTGCAACCTCCTGTTTGTTGTTCCAAATGACCGCTTTGCGTTAACAGATCGATATAGGCAGCCAGTGCGCGTTGATTGTGGCTGCGCAGCAGCTGCTCCACTGCCTCCGGGTCGCGACGCCGGAACGCCGCGATGATCTCTCGATGATCCTGCTGCGCTTCGGGAATGCGAGGCTGAAGCACGGCGCTGACGTAGTGCAGTCGCAGCCGCTCCCAATGGTCGAGCACCATTTCGAGCATACGCTCGATCAATTGGACCTGTGCAAAGCGGCAAATCATCAGATGAAATTGCCGATTGAGTTGCGACCAGGTTTCTGGGTTGTCGATTGCGGCGTCCATCGCCTGAACCACAGCGTTCAGCTCCGTCAGCTCAGCCTCCGTCATGCATGAACAGGCGCGACGCCCGCAGATCACCTCGAGCGCCTCCAGAAGGGCGAAAATTTCAAAGATGAGCTTAGGGCTGAGCTGAGTGACCGTCGCGCCGGTGTAAGGTTCAAAGACGATCAGCCCATCGGCTTCCAGTTGGCGCACGGCTTCGCGTACAGGGATGGGGCTGACGCCCAGTTGAGCGGCGACCTCGTCGATCACCAAGCGATCGCCGGGTTTATATTCGCCGCGGATGATCGCCTCGCGCAGCATGTCATAAACGACTTTGGGTTTACTACGAAATGTAGGGCGCGTCATCGATGTAGCCATAGGTGAATCGTGTCCCCTCTTCCTACGCTGCCTTTCCGTATGAGGCGCTGCCTTGTTGGCGCTGCGTCCACTTCATGTTCGATTTTTGTCGCAATGCTAAGTTGATGCAAACCGATTGCGAACGGGTGAGGCGGTGTGCTCTGAGATCAAATCTCTTTTGACTCTCGAATATTTACGGCGCCATTGCTTCCGCTGCATTTCAAAAAATTTCTGGCTTGACATTCCTTGAATATCGTATATCCTATATGATATACGAAAAGTTTGATTTTGGCTAGATCGAATTTTCCCGAATTTTCCAACTTGATGACGGCGTCCGCAGGAAAAGACCTGTTGCGCATGGGGGCAAAGCAAGTTGCCCATCTGTCGGTCGGTGTTTCCGTTCAATTGCAAAATCGGTGAGGAGGGTGTGCGCATTGAACAGATGATTTAGAGGATGCCTTTCCAGCGTTTGAACATCGTTTCGCGAGTCTTTGAACCAATTTTTGACAGGAGAGATCGAACATGCGACACAAATTCTGGCTTCTTCTGGCTGTCCTGACGACAATTGCACTTGTGTTCGCTGCATGCGCGCCTGCGGCGCCCGCCGCCGCGCCTGAAGCGGCCAGCCAGCCAGCCGCCGGCGGTGATGGCAAGATCGAGTTGCGCATAGCCTGGTGGGGCTCGCAAAATCGCCACGACCGCACGATCGCCGTGATCGAGCAATTTGAACAACTGCATCCCAACATTGATATTGTCTACGAGTTCGCCGGGTGGGGCGACTACTGGACGCTGATGAGCACGCAGGCGGCCGGAGGCAATCTGGCCGACATCATGCAACAGGACTACGCGCGTTTGGAGGAGTGGGTGTCGCGTGGCCTGCTGGCGCCGTTGGATGATTTCGTCGCCGACGGCACGCTGAATTTTGCCAATGTCTCCGAAAGCTCGCTGGCGGGTGGACGTCTCGGCGGCAAATTGTACGGCGTGAATCTGGGCACGAATTCGATGACCATCGTGATCGATGCGGACAAGCTGGCCGAGGCAGGCCTGGAAACGCCCAATCCGGATTGGACGTTCGATGAATTCGAGCGCGTTGCGACGGAGCTGCACGAAAAGCTGGGCATCTACGGCTTCACCGGCAACCTGACCAACGAACAGCTCTGGAAAAACATTTACCTCAGCTTGGGGCAATGGGTGTACAATGAAGATGGCACCGGCCTCGGCTACGAAGATGACCAGCCTTTCATTGATTACCTGAAGATGGTGAAACGGCTGCAGGATGCAGGCGTCACGCAGAGCCGCGAGCAGGAGATCGCCGCCGGCGGCAGCGTGGAGACCGACCTCATCGTCACGGGTCAGTCGGCCATGACCTATGTGTGGAGCAACCAGATTGTGGCTCTGACCAGCGCGGCGGGCGAAGGGCGCAACTTTATTCTGCTGCCGATGCCGCGGCCGGCGGGGGGCGCTTCGGCCAATTACCTGAAGCCGAGCATGTTCTTCTCGATCACTTCGCAGGCGCGCCATCCCAAGGAAGCGGCGATGTTCATCGACTTCTTCACGAACAACGTGGACGCCAACAAAGTGTTGATGGCCGAACGCGGCGTGCCGGTCTCCTCGGAAGTGCGCGCGGCGCTGGAGCCACTGCTCGACGCGCCGCAGAAGATGATGTTTGATTACATCGCCTCCATCGAGTCGAGCGTTAGCCCGATCCCTCCGCCGGACGCCCCGGGTCACGCGGATTTGATCAACAACGTCTACTGGCCGCTGGTGATCGATCCGTTCATGTTCGGCCAACAAAGCGCCGAAGACGCCGTGCGCATCCTGCGCGAAGAAGCGAACATCGTGTTAGCGGCGGCCGCTCGCTGACTCTCCCTCGTTTCAGGCGACCGGAAGGATAGCTGTTTCACCCTTTCGGTCGCCTGACGATCGTTGCCGGTGACCATGGTGAAAGGAGTGAACATGAGCGAAGCGCTCTCCGTCTCTTCATCCTCTCAGCATGCCAACGACCAACGCCGACAATCGGTCAAACCTCACAAAAAGCGTTGGCGTCATGACAACTGGATGGGCTATCTCTTTATCTCGCCCTGGTTGATCGCTTTTTTTGCCTTCACGTTTATACCGATCATCGCTTCGCTCGTGCTGGCCTTCACGAACTACGACGTGTTGAGCCCGACATGGCGATGGGTGGGGCTCGAGAATTTTGAACGCATGTTTACGCGCGACCCGCGCTATATCAAATCGCTGCAGGCGACTTTCTTTTATGCATTCACAGCCATTCCGTTGCGCCTGATCTTCGCGCTAGCCGTGGCCATGCTGTTGAACACCAATCGGCGGATGGTCGCCGGCTATCGCGCCGCTTATTATGCGCCTTCGATCGTCGGCGGCAGCGTCGCCGTCGCGGTGATGTGGCGGGAGATCTTCGGACGCAATGGTCTGATCAACGCCGTTTTCGGCACGGACGTGGCCTGGTTGGGCAACCCGAACACCGCAATCTGGACGCTGATTTTGCTGGCGGTGTGGCAGTTCGGCTCGCCCATGCTGATCTTTCTGGCCGGACTGAAGCAGATTCCGCGGGAGTTCTATGAGGCGGCCTCCATTGACGGCGCCAACGGCTGGCAGCAATTCTGGCGCATCACGCTGCCTCTGCTGACGCCGATCATCTTTTTCAACCTGGTGATGCAACTGATCAGCGGCTTTATGGTCTTCACGCAGGCGTTTGTCATCACGGGCGGCGCGCCGCTGGACACGACGCTTTTCTATGCGCTGTACATCTATCAACGCGCCTTCGTCAGCCTTCAGATGGGATACGCGTCGGCGATGGCGTGGGTGTTGTTGATTATCATCGCCGTATTGACGGTGTTGGTCTTTCGTTCTTCGTCGTACTGGGTTTTCTACAGTTCACAGGAGGATTGAGTTAGATGGAAACGGTCTCGACGGCTTCTGGGCGAGCTGCTGTGCGCGCACCGCGCTCGGTCCTCCAGCATAAAACCTTCCGCACAGTGATATATCATGGGGTTGTGGCCGGCTTGGGATATGTGATGCTTTATCCGATCCTGTGGCTCTTCGCCAGCTCGTTCAAGGGGCGCGCCGAGATTTGGACGAACGTCTCTTCGTTGATTCCCCAGCAGTTCACGCTGGAAAATTACATCAACGGCTGGAGGGGCTTCGGGGGCATTACGTTCACCACCTTCTATCTCAACTCGTTTTTCTACGCCGGCGTCGGTACCTTGTTGGCGGTGGCGGCCTCCGCCGTCGTTGCGTATGGTTTTGCGCGGATCAATTTCACCGGCCGTCGTTTCTGGTTCGCCTGTATGCTCTCGACGTTGATGCTGCCGGTGCAGGTGCAGATCATTCCTCAGTACATTGTCTTCAGCCAGTTGGGGTGGATCAACACCTTTTATCCGCTGCTCTTGCCGCGCTTTGGCGGGCAGGCGTTCTTCATTTTTATGATCATGCAATTCATCCGCGGCATCCCGCGCGACCTGGACGAGGCGGCGGAGATGGACGGCTGCGGCAAAGGCGGCGTCTTTTTCCGCATCATTTTGCCACAGATCACGCCGGCCCTGATCACAGCGGCGATCTTCTCGTTTTATTGGACGTGGGAGGATTTTCTGTCGCCGCTCATCTATCTGAATGCCCCCAGGCTTTACACCGTCTCGCTGGCGCTGCGCGCCTTCGCCGACCCTTCGGGCACGACGGACTGGGGCGCCATCTTCGCCATGTCCAGCCTGTCGCTGGTGCCGGTCTTCGTGATCTTTATCCTGTTCCAGCGCTTCCTGGTCGAAGGCATCAGCACGACGGGGTTGAAGGGGTAGGCGATGAAAGACGGAAGGCGACGCTGGAAAGCGAGGGATGGGCTGGCGGCCTCAAAAGCCCGATCGATACGCATTCTGGATCATCCGGTTGACGAAGACGCGTTCTAAAAAGGACGTTCGCAAGGCTTCGTCGTGAAGGCTGTTCGCCTCGGCTTGCAGGTAAGCGTGTGCTTCAGCCAGTAGCGAGTCGGCGTCGGCGGCGCGGTTCGCCTGAAGCGCCTGGCGACAGATCCAATAGACCTGCAGCGGATCTCGCAATTTCTGCACGATCGACGCATTCAGCGAAGGCAGCGTTTCTTCAATCAAAGCAAGCGCCTCGGCGAGCCGACTCTGTGCCAGATAAACGGCTGCCATCTCGCTTTTCACTGCAATGCTCGGGTGGAGGCGTCCATCGGCGCACGTCAGGTCTAGCGCCTGACGATAGGCAGCGAGCGCCGCCTCCGGCTGTTCTAAAACAGCCCAGGCGTTGCCGATTTCCAGTAAAATCGCTCCCTCGTAAAATTGGGCATTGGACGTGCGACTCAGATGCAGCGCCTCTTGATAATGAAGCAGAGCAGCAGCCGCATCGCCCATCTGCTGCTCTGCGGCGCCCAGCGTGCAGAGCGTTTCAATCACCCCAATTCGATTTGCCAACGCCGCCAATGCCGTCAATGTGTTTTTGCCGTTGATCAGCAGAAGTGGACAGGCATCTCAGCCGCCTACTCAGCAGACAATCCGGTGCAGAGAAGGCGATGGTCTGGCTGTTAACTTCAGTAAAACCCATGTCATGCCAACGGCAAACGGAGTCTCCGTGAGCGTCACAATTTCCTCGGCCAACACATCCCCCGGCGTCTATCTCGTCCCGATCGTGGGCGTCAGCGACAATTATGAAGCGGTGGTCGACATCCAGGTCACGGTGACGAACTAAGCGGATGTATCAAACACTGTGAGCTTTCCCGCCCGGGAAAGCTCACGGTTGGATGGAAAGAAGCGGCCAGACCGGCCCGTTCAGGTTCCTTGGTTGAGCGCCTGCGCCAGCGCCGCAAACGATTCACGCAGCGCCGGATAGAGGCCGGCGAAGACCGGATAAAGCCGATCGCACCTGCGCACATTCGCTGCGATGGGTGTATAGACCGTCTGCACAGGGAAGAACCCCTCGCCCGGCGTAAGAGTCTCATACCAGCCGAGCGCCCGCCCCGCCGCGATCGCCGCCCCGCGCGCCGGCGCATCGCCCGGCGCGGCTGCAATCTGCACCGGCTGCGCCAGTGCATCGGCCAGAATCTGCGCCCACACGGGCGACTTCCCGCCACCGCCCGCCAGCACCAACGCGCCGCGCTCGACCACGCCCAACGCCTCGCGCAGCGAGCGATAGGCGAACGCCGTCCCTTCCATGACCGCGCGCACCAGGTCCGCCTGCGTCGTCGCGGCGGAGACGCCCAGGAAGCCGGCGCGTGCATTCGGGTCGCTGAAAGGCGAACGCTCGCCGTTGAGGTAGGGCAGATAGAGCACGCCGCCGCTGCCGGGAGACGCCTGCGCAGCCAATCGATCGAGATGGGCGTAGTCGAGCGGCTCGCCCACAGGCGACGCCAGCGCGCGGCGCAGCCACTCCAGGTTGCCGCCGGCGGTCAACACCGGCGCCACCTGAATCCAGAGGCCCGGCTGCGGATGGCAGATGGTGAAGACGCCGCGTTCGGGCATGGGAATGGCGTCGCTGCGGCTGACGGCGATCCAGCCGCTGGTGCCGAGGTAGGCGTAGATGACGCCGGGCGCAGCCGCGCCGACGCCCACCGTCGTTGCGCCGAGATCGCCGACGCCCTGGAGCACCGGCGTTCCTGCAGGGAGACCGGTCATCTGCGCCGCGGCGGCGCTCACCACGCCGATCCGCGCGCCGGACGGATGCAAGGCCGGCAGCAGCCCTGCATCCAGCCCGATCTGCTCCAGCAAGCCAAGCGCCCAGTTGCGCGTGCGCCAGTCGAGCAGGCCGGTGGTGGCTGCAGTCGTTGGGTCGGCGGAGGCGACTCCACACAGGCGCCAGGCGATGTAGTCATGGCTGCCGAGCAAGATCGTGCGCGTCTTCGCCAGCCGTTGGGGTTCGTGCGTCGCCAGCCAGCGCCATTTGGCGAGCACGCTGGCAGCGCCCTGGGCGTTGCCCGTGACTGCGGTCAAAGTCTCTACGCCGACAAGGTGCTCGATGGCGGCGGCCTCCTCCTGGCCGCGGCTGTCTGCGTAAAGCAGCGCCGGGCCGAGCGCGTCGTCATCGCCGAGCGGGATCAAGTCCTGCATCTGACCGCTCAGGATGACGGCGGCGACCTGCACATCCTTGCCTGCGTTGCGCCACAGTTCGCCCAGCGCTGCGCAGACCGCCGCCCACCAATCCTGCGGGTTTTGTTCGACTACGCCGCCTGCGGCCGTATGCGTCGGATAGGAGGCGAAGGCGCTGACCAGGATGGCGCCGTCGCGACCGACCAGCGCCGCCTTGGCGCCGGTTGTGCCGACGTCAATGGCGAGGATGGCGTCCATTACTCCCTCGTCACCATCACGCCCGGAATCTGCACACTGTCGCTGGCGGGCTTTTCACCGTTGAAGTAGGCTTCGATAATGTCCGCCAGCTGTTTCGCCATGCCGTCGAAGTCCTGGGCGATGGAGGCGATGAAGGGGCCGCCCTTGGCGATCTCGGCGCGGGCGAAGTCGGTGCCGTCGATGCCGACGACCACGATGCCGCTGCGTTCGGCCGCCTCGATGGCCTGCGTGGCGCCCAGCGCCGGCTCGTCCCAACCGGCCCAAATGCCGGCGATGTCGCCGTCGTTGGGATAGGCGGTCAGCAGGTCTTGGGTGACGCTGCGCGCAAAGTCGACCGGTCCGGGCACCTCGATGTGCTTCTTTTCGATCACCGTGATCTCCGGATAGTTGGCGAATTCAGCGGCGGCGGCTTCGGCGCGTGCGCGCACGCCAGGATGTGGGTCATGCGTGAACATCACCACATTGCCTTTGCCGCCGATCGCCTCGGCCAGATAGCGCGCCGTCTCTCGGCCTAGCTGTCCATTGTCGGAGGTGATGTTGAGCACCACGCCGGGGCCGTTGCCTGCGTCCAGCCCGAAGACCGGGATGCCGGCCGCCTGCGCCGCCTCCAGCCCCTTGGTCATCTGCGCAGGGTCGCCCATGCCGAGCACGATGGCGTCCACCTTCTGCGTGACGGCGTCTTCGATGCGGCTGACCAGCAGGTTAAAGTCGGCGTTGGTGTCGGTGACGGTGACGTTCCACCCCTTGGCTTTGCCATACTTTTCGAACTGCTCGATGGCGTACTTGGTGGTGGCGTTGGCCATGTAGGGCGTCACCACGGCGACAGTCTTGGTCTGACCTGCTCCGCCTGCCTCGCCGGCAGGGGCGGTGGGCGCCACCGCCGTGCATGCGGCCAGGCTCAACACAAGGGCGACCAGCAACAAAGCGTGAATCAATCGGTGCTTCATGATGTAAACTCCTTCTGGTGTGAGAAATGAAATGGATGATAAATCCAGCACATAAGCGCAGAAACCCTCCCGCTCTCCTCCTCTCCCGCTCTCCTCCTCTCCCGCTCTCCTCCTCTCCCGCTCTCCTCCTCCCCCGCTCTCCTCCTCCCCCGCTCTCCTCCTCCCCCGCTCTCCTCCTCCCTACTCCCTCCTCGCCAGCCCCGACAGCAGCACCGCCAGCAGGATGATTGCGCCGGTCAGGACGAGCTGAATGTAGGAGTTGACCTGCAGGATGTTCAGTCCGTTGCTCATCACGCCCAGCAACAACACGCCGACGAAGGTGCCGGGGACGTGCGGCTCGCCCTCGCGAAACATCGTCATGCCGAGAAAGACGGCCGCAATCGAGTTGAGCATCAGCGGCTCTCCGGCGGTCGGATGCGCAGAAAAGAGCCGGCTGGTCAGCACGACGCCGGCCAGCGCTGCGCCCAGGCCGGAGATCACGAAGGCGGAGAGACGCAATGCGCGCACGTTCAGGCCGGCCAGATAGGAGGCCTGGGCGTTGCCGCCGACGGCGTAGAGGCGTCGCCCGAAGGTCGTCTGCTCCAGCACGAACCAAGTCGCCGCCAGCACGCCCAGCATGATCAACACCGAGTTGGGGATCGGGCCGGTGAAGCTCTGGCCGAAAAGCCTGAAACTCTCCGGGATGCCTGAAAAGAGCGTCGAGCCGTTGGTGTAAAAGAGCGAAAGGCCGCGAAAAGCCGTCATCGTCGCCAGCGTGGCCACAAAGGCGGAGAGGCCGAAATAGGCGACCAATAGCCCGTTGAGCAGCCCGGCCGCTGCGCCCACGGCCAGCGCGACCAGCACGGCCGGCCACAGGCCTACGCCTTGGATGAGCAGATCGGCTACGACGACGCCGCTGAGGCTTGCCAGCGCGCCGACGGAAAGGTCGAAGTCGCCGACCACCATCACCACCGTCATCGTCGTGGCGACGATGGCGAGGATGGCGACCTGCTCGGTGATGTTGCGCAGGTTGTTCGGGCTAAGAAAGACGCCTGGCCGCAACAGCGAGAAGATGACGATCATCGCCAGAAAGCCGATGAAGGTGCCGTAAGTGCGCAGCCAGCGATTGGCGTCCTGGCGCAGTTGCGTCCTGGAAAGTGAACTTTCTGTCTGCATAGCGCGCTTCTGGTTCAGAGACTCCTTTGGGTGCTGTTTCTGGTGATAGATAGTATAACGCTGACCGGTTCTTTGGCCAGTCCTTGACCGCATCTGCGGCGCGTTCTCTTTCAACCGGTCGCGGCTTTGATCGAGCGCTGTTTCTCTTTTCACGGCGTTGGGCGCACTTGCAACCTCCGCCTATTGTGCAGCGCAGCTCTGTGGAATCAGGGCGCACGTTTGGTCGGGCGGAGGCGGCGTCGTCATCCGCAGAGGGCCGATGATCAACGCGTCCTCGCCGTTTTCCACCGGAAGACGCACGCCGCTGCGCAGGTCATACACCCCCACTGCCAGCGACCATTCGCCCTCGGGCGGCAGATCGGCGGGAATTGTCATCTGCCGCCAGTCGTTGATGAAGCCGTCCGCAGCAGGCCAGAAGATCGGCGCGCCGTCGGCCTGCGTCACTATTTCCCCATTGCGCCGCAGATGTACAAAGGCGGAAAGTTGCTCGGGCCATGCGGGCGCTTCCCAGCGCATCCAGAGGTCGAGGTCGCCGCCTGGGTGCAGGCTGCGCTCGGGCACCCAGGCGCGCAGCGCCATCGAGTCGCCACTGGGTAAACGGAATTGCGCTTCTGCAGAGCGCAGCGCCCCGACGTCGGCTGCAGCTAGCGCCGCGCCCAAATCGGCCGCAGTGGAGAGATCGTCGGGCAGGCGAACCAGCTGACCCTTCTCCAGGCGACGGAAGATGGCGGCAGGCCGGCGGTCGGCGCCGGACGCTTCGACGAGCGTCGTGCGCGGCAGGAACAGCCCCAGCGTCGCCACGCGCACGCGATCGCCCGGGCGCCACTGCGAAGGCGGTCGCCAGACCAGCGCAGGCGGCGCAGCGCTCTCCAGCGTGGCGATTACGTCCTGCTGCGGCGTCTTGAGAAGAGCTGTTGGCGTCGTCAGCGTCGGGTCGTAGCCTGCGCCGACCACCCACTCGAAGATCACCTTTGTCTGCCGCCAGCGCGGCCAGTCTTCGACGGCGATGGAAAGCAGCCGGAGCGGCGTCTCCGGCGCCTCTTCATGACCGACGAGCGTGAAGGTGTAGAAGTCTTCGGGAATCTCTTTCTTCTCCACCCCCTCGGCGAGCAGAAGAAATCCGTCGGCGGCGTCCACCACGCCCCACTCACCGGCCAGCATGGCGTCGACGCGCGCTTTCAGATCGCCCGGCGCCATGTCGGTGTTGGTGGTCACGTCGAGCAGCGCCCATTGCGCCCGCTCCGTCGGCGGCGTAGGCGCATCGAGGCCGAGCGGAAACTGGTAGACGTAGCGGCGATGGCTCACATGCGGGTGGACGCCGGCGGTGGCGGTCACGCGGGCGTCGGCGGGAATCTGCGCCACGAAACGCTCCAGTAGGCGATGGTGCGCCGTGACCGGCGTCGGGTCATAGCGGCCGCCCAGCGGGCCGCGGCCATAGTGCAGATAGTTGCCCACCGACCAGGCCAGCACCCAGGCGACGAGGAGGAACGCAGCGATCGGCGTCAGCGCCGTGCGCGCGTTCTGCACCAGAGCCACGAGCGCCATGGTTCCCGCCCCGCGCGCGGGCAGATGCTGAAAGGCGGGCGAGTTGCGATCGAGTCGCTGCGTCGTCCAGCGCCACAGTCGACCCAGCCCATACGCCGCAGCGGCGCCCATGTAGGCCGCCAGCGGCGCGCTGTAGTGGAACTCGCCGTAGTATTGCGCAGGATAGGCGCTGAGCAAATTGGCGAGCAGCAGCGGCGCGGATAGCAGGATGATTTCCACGCCCAAAAGCGGCAGCCAGGCGAAGATGACCAGCAGCCCCACCAGATAGGCTGTGCGCGGCGGTTCGCCGGCGATCTGAAGCACGAGATCGGGGCGCGTCACCAGGCTTTTCAGGATATCGAGCGGCGAAGAGCCCAGAGCGCCGTAGCGCTGAAAATAGATGCTTTCTGCGGCGTCGTAGATGAGCACGGCGTGCATAGGCACGATGACAAAGGTGGCGATGAAAAACCAAACGAGGCTCACGCCCAGAACGAACGCGCCCGGGACCCATTGCTTGTGCGCCTTGCCTTCCCACCATGCGCGCCACATCGCCCATGCGCCCAGCCCGGCGGCGAGCAGCGCCATCTCTTCTTTCACGCCGGCCACGAGCAGCGCGGCGACCACAAATTGCCTCCAGCGCTGCGCGTCCACCGCCCAAAACGCCCAAAGCACGAGCGGTGCAGCCAGGGGTGCGGCGTGAAACTCGGTCAGCAGCGCAGACTGAAGCTGAGGCGCCAACAGATAGGCGACGCCCAACGCAAAGGCCAGCGGCCTTGCCTTCTGTTGCAGCGGCTCCAGCCGCCACACCTGAAGGCGCTCGCGCGGGGATAAGGCCGCTTCGCACCTGCGCAAGGCAAGCAGGTAGAGCGGCAGCGCGCCGCTCGCCGCCGCTGCAGCCTGCAACAGCAAAATCGCCCGCACATCGTTCCAAAACCAGTAGATCGGACTGATCAACGCCAGGATCGGCTCGACGTGATCGGTGAGGCGGGTGGCCTCGAAGCCGTTGTCGGTCTGCGCCAGCAGACGCCCGCGGCTGCTGTTCCAGATCGCCTGGTCGATCTGGCCCAGGTCCGAACGGTGGGTGCGCATGCCGGCGTGCATCTCCCAGGCCAGCTGCGTGAAAACGACGGTGTAGAGAAGGGCCAGCGCCATCAGCGCCCACAGATATGGATCGGTTGGAAGGTGGAGGCGTCGCCAGGGGCGCGCCGCAGCCTGCGGCGAAGACACGTCGCTCATCGGGCTTCAATCAAGCGCGGCGCACACCGCCTCGACCACCTGGCGAACCTGCATTTCGCTCAGCATCGGGTGCATCGGCAGCGAAAGCACCTCGCGCGCGGCGCGCTCGGTGACAGGCAGGGCGTGGGCGCACACCGCGCCGTTTTGATAGGCGGGTTGCAAGTGCACCGGCGCAGGGTAATGGATGGCTGCGCCGACGCCCTGGTCGGCGAGGCGGCTGCGCAGTCGCTCCCGCTCGGGATGCTGCACCACGTAGAGGTGGTAGACATGGCGGCAATCGGGGCGCTCCACCGGTTTTTGGAGCGCGTCAGGCAGCAGATCGTTGTAGAGCGCTGCAAGTCGACGCCGTCTCTCGTTGTCCTCGTCCAAATGGCGCAGCCGCACGCGCAGGATGGCCGCCTGCAGCTCGTCGAGGCGGCTGTTGACGCCTTCCATTTGGGAGATATAGCGAGCGTGTGGGGTCCATCCATACTCGCGCAATAAACGGACCTTCTCCAGCAGCTCCAGGTCATTCCCCGTGACGGCGCCGCCATCGCCCAACGCCCCCAGGTTTTTGGTCGGGTAAAAAGAGTAGCAGGCCAGATCGCCGAAGCTGCCCACCGGCCTACCCTTGTAATGCGCGCCGTGCGCCTGGGCGCAATCTTCGATGATGAAACATTCTTTGGCGACCGCGCAAATGGCGTCCATATCGGCAGGGTGGCCGTACAGATGCACCGGGATCACCGCGCGCGTGGCGGGCGTGATCGCCTCGGCCAGCGCAGTCGGCGACATCGTGTAGGTCTGCGGATCGATGTCGACCAGCACCGGCGTGGCGCCGGCCATGCGGATGGCGGCCACCGTCGCCACGGCCGTATGCGCCACCGTGACCACCTCATCGCCGGGGCCGACGCCGCAGGCGCGCAATGCAAGATGGAGCGCATCGGTGCCGGAGTTGACGCCCACGCACCCTGCTGCGCTGCAATAGGCGGCGAATTCCGCCTCGAAGGCCTGCACCTCGCGCCCCAGGATGTACCAGCCGCCGGCGAGCACGCGCTGCACCGCCTCGTCGATCTCCTTTTGGTGCGCAAGATAAAGCGCGCGCAGGTCGTTAAAAGGTATCTTCATGAGCCAAACCGTTATTCGTGTTGCGTGTTCCGTATCGGGCGCCGCCTAACGGCGCTTTACGATTCATTACAATCCACGCGCCACGCAACACGCAATATACACCCGCCTACACATAGTGCTCCCAATGCTCGGTGTAATACTCGATCATGCGCCGCAACCCTTCCTCGAGCGGGGTCGTTGGCGACCAGCCCAACGTCATCTGGATGCGCGCATAGCTGGAGTAGACGTCGCCGATGTCGATCTTTTTGCGCTCTTCGGGCCAGGGGACCAGCTCGACGCGGCCGCGACCGGCGAGTCGCACGAGCAGCTGCGCCAGCGCCAGCAGCGAAACGGGCGTCTGTCCGCCCAGGTTGAAGACCTGCCCGCAGGCGACGTCGCTGACGCCGACGCGCAGAAAAGCGTCCACCACGTCGTCGACGTAGGTGAGGTCGCGCAGCTGCTGGCCGTCGCCGTAGATCTGGATGGTCTTGCCTTCCACTGCCAGGCGCACGAACCAGCCGATGAAGCCCTGGCGGTTGTGTCGGATCAGTTGACGAGGACCGTAGGTGTTGGTCAAGCGCAGGGAAGTCGTGCGCAATCCATAGGCGGTGTGATAGACCATGTGAAACCACTCGCCCGCCATCTTGTTGACGCCGTTGACGTCGGTCGGCGCCTGGATGTGCTCCTCGTCCAGGGGGAGGTAGCGCGGCCTGCCGTACTGTTGCCGCGTGCCGGCGTAGACGATGCGAACCTCAGGATTTTCAAGGCGACAGGCTTCGAGGATGGACAATTGGCTGCGGGCGTTGATCTCCAGATCGGTGAACGGATCGAGCATCGAATCCATGTGGCTGACCTGGCCGGCCAGATTGAAAAGGATGTCCTGTCCTTTCACCAACGCGCGCATGGAGTAGGGATCGCGCACATCGGCGATGTTGACGCGCAGGCGATCCTCGTAGCCGGCGATGTTGAAGAGATTGCCGCCGTAGTCGGGAATCAGCGAATCGACGACCGTCACCTGTGCGCCCAGGTCCACCAGCCGCCGCGCCAGGTTGGAGCCGATAAAACCCAAGCCGCCGGTGATGAGCGTCTTTTTGCCTGCATAACGCTGAAGGTAGTCCATACAGGCCAGAGTATAGCATGGCCTGGGAGAATCTGCATCTTTGGTCGGGCGCTCCCTGCCGGATCCACCCAGAACGTGCGGTTCCCATTTCCCCCTCTCCCAGCATTGGGAGAGGGGGCAGGGGGTGAGGGCCTTCCTCGGCCTGCCGAGGATCTGCGGCTGCGAGCCGCAGCTACGGCGCTCTCTGCCCCCTCTCCCAGCATTGGGAGAGGGGGCAGGGGGTGAGGGCCGCATGGCAGCGCTTCGTCGGTTAGCCAAATTCTCGGGTCTGTCGAGGACGTGCGGCTGGGAGCCGCACCTACGAGCTTCACCGACGGCGCTCTCTTCCCCCCTCTCCCAGCGTTGGGAGAGGGGGGCGGGGGGTGAGGGCCCGCCTGCTGAGCGCTCTATTGGCTCGATCCGCTCCATCGATTGCGGGTTCAACCACGTAACATAATTTATATTGCATCTTTTCGCCTCCAATAGTTCGCTTTCGGCGGGGTGTGCTGGTATGATTCTGTGCTAATCAGGAAATTCATTGGGCGATGGCACATGGGGAGACGGCGTCACCTGAAAGCAACGCAGCGGAAACGCCAGGCGCCTTCGCCGTTTCACCTGGCCTGAATGCATAGAAAGGATCTCCTCATGGCTACACAAGACTATTTTGGCGTGAAAGATACTTTCGACACCGGCAGCGGCAAGGCGGTCCTCTATCGCCTCTCCGCCCTTGAAAAACATGGCTTCAATATCAGTCGTCTGCCGTTTTCGATTCGCATCTTGCTGGAAGCCGCCTTGCGCCAGGCCGACGGCTTTGAAGTGACGAGAGAGGCCATCGAAACGCTCGCCAACTGGGGGCCGGAGACCGCCGGCAAGGTGGAGATTCCCTTCAAGCCGGCGCGCGTGATTTTGCAAGACTTCACCGGCGTGCCGAGCGTGGTGGACCTGGCGGCGCTGCGCAGCGCCATGGCGCGCTTGGGCGGCGACCCGAAAAAGGTGAACCCTCTGGTTCCGGTCGACCTGGTGATCGACCACTCGGTGCAGGTCGATCAGTTCGGCACTGTGCTCGCCCTGCAGTACAACGCCGAAAAGGAATTTGAACGCAACCGCGAGCGCTATCAGTTTTTGAAGTGGGGGCAGCAGGCCTTTGACAACTTCCGCGTCGTGCCGCCCGCCACCGGCATCGTCCATCAGGTCAACCTGGAATATCTGGCCAGAGTCGTGCAGCTGCGCACCAACGGCGAAACTGTCGCCTTCCCCGATTCGCTGGTGGGCACCGACAGCCATACGACGATGATCAACGGCCTGGGTGTGCTGGGTTGGGGCGTCGGCGGCATCGAGGCCGAGGCGGTGATGCTCAACCAGCCGATCTACATGTTGCTGCCCGAGGTGGTCGGCTTCAAGCTGACCGGCGAGCTGCCGGAAGGCGCCACCGCCACCGACCTGGTGCTGCGCGTGACCGAGATGCTCCGCAAGAAGGGCGTGGTCGGTAAGTTCGTCGAATTTTACGGGCCGGGCGTCAGCAAATTGAGCCTGCCCGATCGCGCCACCATCGCCAACATGGCGCCCGAATACGGCGCCACCACCGGCTTCTTCCCGGTCGATGAAGAGACGCTTCGCTACCTGATCGGCACCGGCCGCGACGAGGAGCTGGTGGAGCTGGTCGAACGCTATTGCAAGGAGCAGGGCCTTTTCCACACGGCGGACGCGCCGGAGCCGGAATTCTCCGACACGCTCGAGCTGGACATGAGCACGGTGCGACCTTCATTGGCCGGACCCAAGCGACCGCAAGATCGCGTCGACCTGAGCGAGACCAAAAAGATGTGGAACGCCGCGCTGACTGCGCCGGTCGGCCCGCGCGGCTACGGCCTCTCGCCCGACAAGGTGGACGCGCGCGTCGAGGTGACCTACGCCGGCCGCAAGTTCGAGCTGAAGCACGGCGACGTCGTGATTGCCGCCATCACCTCCTGCACCAATACGAGCAATCCCAGCGTGATGGTGGGGGCCGGCCTGCTCGCCAAAAAGGCGGTCGAGTTGGGGCTGGACGTCAAGCCCTGGGTGAAGGCGAGCATGGCGCCCGGCTCCAAGGTGGTGACCCGCTATCTAGACGAGGCAGGGTTGACGCCTTATCTGGAGGCGCTCTACTTCCACACCGTCGGCTACGGCTGCACCACCTGCATCGGCAACAGCGGTCCGCTGCCCGAACCGATCAGCAAGGCCATCCGCGAAGGCGACCTGATCGCAGCTGCGGTGCTTTCCGGCAACCGCAACTTTGAAGGCCGCATCAGCCCAGACGTGCGCGCCAACTTCCTCGCCTCGCCGCCGTTGGTGGTCGCCTACGCCATCGCTGGCACTATCAACATCGACATGGAGACCGAACCGCTGGGCTACGATCCAAACGGCAAGCCGATCTATCTGCGCGACATCTGGCCTAGCCAGGAAGAGATTCAGCGCACCATCCGCCGCGCGTTGCGGCCGGAGATGTTCCGCGAGCAGTACGCCAACGTCTTCGACGGCAACGAGCAGTTCAACGCCATCGAGGCGCCGACCGGCGAGCTCTTCCCCTGGGACCCGAAGAGCACCTACATTAAAGAACCGCCCTTCTTCCAAAACATCACGCCGGAGCCGCCGCCGGTCAAGCCTATCCTCGGCGCGCGCGTGCTGGCGGTCATGCCCGACAGCACGACGACCGACCACATCAGCCCCGCCGGCTCGATCGCGCGCAACAGCCCCGCCGGTCGCTATCTGGAGGCGCTGGGCGTCCCGCGCGAGGAGTGGAACAGCTACGGCTCGCGTCGCGGCAACCACGAGGTGATGATGCGCGGCACCTTCGCCAACATTCGCATCAAAAATCAGATGCTCAACGGCGAAGAGGGCGGTTACACCTATTACATTCCCACCATGGAAAAAATGGCGATCTGGGACGCCGCCGAACGCTACATGCAGGACGGCACGCCGCTGTTGGTGTTGGCGGGCAAGGAGTACGGCACCGGCTCCAGCCGCGATTGGGCGGCGAAAGGCGTGTTGCTGCAAGGCGTGCGCGCCGTGATCGCAGAGAGCTTCGAGCGCATCCATCGCAGCAACCTGGTCGGCATGGGCGTGCTGCCGCTGCAATTCAAGCCCGGCGAAAGCGCCAAAAGCCTGGGCTTGACCGGCTTTGAAGTGTATGACATCCCCGACCTGAACGACGACATGCATCCAGGTCAGGAGTACACCGTGCGCGCCACGGCGCAGAACGGCGAGGTCAAAGAATTCACGGTCATCAGCCGCATCGACACGCCGGTGGAAGTCAACTACTACAAGCACGGCGGCATCCTGCATATGGTGTTGCGCAAACTGTTGAACGAGCAGAAATAAGCCATGACGATCACGAAAAACAAGTACGCGCTCTCCGCCTGGGATTTATCCGAGCTGTTGGCGGAGCCGTCGGAACAGGAAATCTCGGCGCGGATGGCGGAGGTCGAAGAGGAGGTGCGCGCGTTTGAGAAGCTGCGCGACCTTCTACAGGCCGAAAGCCTGACCGCCGACGACGTCACAGAGGCGCTGCGACGCTATGAGTCGATCCTGCGCAAGGCGTGGACGCTGGCCTACTACGCCATGCTCTGGTTCTCTGCGGACACGCAATCGACCCCCGCCATCACCTTGCAGAATCGCATGCAGCAGGCGCTCACCGACATTCAGAATCGCCTGCTCTTCTTTGAGCTCTGGTGGAAAGGGCTGGACGACGCGCGCGCTGCACACCTGACGCCCGACGCCGCCGTCGAGCCAGACTACGCCTTCTTCCTCCAAGACCTGCGGCGCACCCGCCCCTACACCCTCGACGAGAAGTCCGAGCAGATCATCAACCTGAAGGACGCCAACGGCATCACCGGGTTGATGACCGTCTACTCCATGTTGACCAACCGTCTGGAATTCACGCTCACGGTCGACGGCGAGGAGCGCAAGCTGACGCGCGACGCGCTGATGAGCTACGTCTACTCGCCCGACGCACAGATGCGCGCCGCGGCTTATCAGGAACTGTACCGGGTGTACGGGGACGAGTCGAAAGTCCTGGCGCAGATCTACAACAACCGCGTGCGCGATTGGTGGAACGAGCAGGTGCAACTGCGCGGCTACGCCTCTCCGATTGCGGTGCGCAACGTCGCCAACGACGTGCCGGACGCCGCGGTGGAGACGCTGTTGGAGGTCGTCGCCCGCAATGCGCCGGTTTTCCAGCGCTATTTTAAACTGAAGGCGAAGTGGCTGGGCATGGAAAAGCTGCGCCGCTACGACATCTATGCGCCGCTCACCGCTTCCGACCGCACCATCGAATACGGCGATGCCGTCGATCTGGTGCTCGACACCTTCCGGCGTTTCGATCCTGACGTAGCGGCGCTGGTGCAGCGCGTCTTCGATCAGAAGCACATCGACAGCGAGGTGCGCAAGGGCAAGCGCGGGGGCGCCTTCTGCGCCACGGTGCGGCCCGACGTGACGCCGTACGTGCTCTTGAACTACACCGGCAAGGTGCGCGACGTGGCCACGCTGGCGCACGAGCTGGGTCACGCCCTTCACAGCATGTTGGCCGCCAAGCATTCGATCCTGACCCACCATCCCTCGTTGCCTCTGGCGGAGACGGCGTCGGTCTTTGCAGAGATGTTGCTGACCGATCGTCTGCTGGCCGAGGAGCGCGATCCATTGGTGCGCCGCGACCTGCTGGCGTCGGCAGTGGACGACATGTACGCGACGGTGATGCGACAGACTTTCTTCGTGCTCTTCGAGAAGGCGGCGCACCAGGCGATTCTGGAGAACGCCTCCCAGGACCGTCTGAACGAGCTGTACATGGAGAACCTGCGCCATCAGTTCGGCGACAGCCTGGAGATTGCGCCGGAGTTCCAGCACGAGTGGGTGAGCATTCCCCACATTTACCATACGCCTTTCTACTGTTACGCCTACAGCTTTGGGCAGCTCCTGGTGCTGGCGCTTTATCGGCGCTATCAGCAGGAGGGCGACGCGTTCAAGCCGGGGTATCTCAAGCTCCTCGCCTACGGCGGCGCAGCGCGGCCAGAGCAGATGCTCCGCGAAGCTGGCGTCGACATCGCCGATCCTGACTTCTGGCAAGGAGGGTTCGACGTCATCGCCGGCATGATCGACGAGTTGGAAGCCATGTAGCGCAAGCGCATCCCTGTTTGCAAAAGGCGCCAACGGACATTGCGGGCCGCCCCGATCTGCGCTATACTGATCGGCGGCTCCCGCCGTGGCTTCCATCCGGAACCCGGAGTCAGGAACGATGCGTTATTATGCAGCGCCCTCTGAGAAAGATGCGCTCGCGAGAAGGCATTGGTCTTGAACAAACCGATTGCCGCAAGCGCCTGGTCACGCGTCGATGCATTAATAGATGTCCTGAGATGCAGCGCTTCTCCGCCGGTGGCGTCTGCGTCTCGCAACAGCGCAGAGTGCAACGGAAATAGAATCTTGATGGCGATGAATGAAAGCGTGCACGCGCTTTATCTGGCGCGTGGACGATTGGCCTTGTCTGAACAAAGAGATCTGCAAAACGCGCTCGATCAGGTGCGGGTCGGTCTGGCGCAGTCGGGCGCGCCCTTTTTGGTGTGGACGCTTGTCTCCAGTCAGAAGAAGGCGCTGCAGGCCGGTCGCCAGTCGCCCCCGACGATCGCCGTGGTGGAATTGGACGAAAGGGCGCAGCGAATGACTTTCTGCACTCAGCTGCTCCACCGCTGGCCCACCACGCGCTTGATTGCGGTCGCCAATGCCTCACTGGAAGAGGCGCCCGTGACCTTTGAAAAGGCGATTCCCTATCCGATGCGGCCGGAGGCGCTGCAGCGGGCGTTAAAAGAAGTGTGGATCCGGGCAAAGAACGGGGCGTTGGTGCAGGCGGGCGAGGTGACGCTTGACCTGCAGAATCGCATTGTCATGACCCCACGCGGACAACATCACATGACGCCCAAACAATGCGCGTTGTTGAACCTGCTCATGGCGCGGCGCAACGAAGTGGTTTCGCGCAGCGAAATCATGCAAGAAATCTGGCAGACCAACTTTCTCGGCGACACGCGCACCCTGGATGTGCACGTGCGCTGGCTGCGCGAATATATTGAAAGCGATCCATCCAGCCCCAAGCGCCTGATCACCGTGCGCGGCAAGGGCTATCGCTTTTGCGTGGACGATTGACTAACCGCCGGCGCCGGGCGATCAGCTCACTTTTCGGTACACCTCTTTGATGTTGGGCAACTGTTCAATTTTGGTCATGATGCGCGTCAGCTGCGCCACATCTTTGATCTCCAGGGTGGCTGTGATCACGGCCAAATTGTCTTTCTGACCGGTCACGGCCTCGATGTTGCGCATGTTGACATGCTCATCCGCCACGAGCGCGGCGACATCGCGCACCAGCCCGGAGCGATCGTAGGCGCTGATGTGAATTTTCACCGGGTATGTCTTCGGCTCCGGCTGCCCGGACCAGGAAACCTCGATAATTCGCCCCTTGTCCACGCCGATCAGACGGTTGATGTTCGGGCATCGCTGCCTGTGAATCGTGACGCCGCGGCCTTTGGTGACATAGCCGACGATAGGGTCGCCTGGCACCGGGTTGCAGCACCTGCCCAGATGCGTCAGCAACCCCTCGACGCCCTGCACGCGCAACCCGTCGATGTTGCGGTCGGCGTCCGCAGTCTTGGGGCCGGTGTGGACGGAGAAATGATCGCTTTCGCCCAGTCGCTCTTGCTCGCGACGCTCATGCTCGAGGATTCTGGCGGCGATTTGCTGTGAGTTGATGTCCCCGTAGCCGATGGCCGCCAGAAAGTCGTCGATGTTTTCATAGCGGAAGAGCTTCGCCACCGCCTCGTAGGGCATGTCCACCGAAAGCCGGCGCAGCTCCTTGTCCAGCGCCTGACGCCCGCGCAGGATGTTCTCCTCGCGGTTCTGTTTGCGCAGCCAGGCGCGGATTTTGCCGCGGGCGCGCTGGGTGGCGACGAACTCCAGGTCAGGGTTGAGCCAGTCGCGGCTCGGCCCCCCGCGCGAGGCAGTGATGATGGAGACCTGGTCGCCGTTGCGCAGCTTGTAATTCAGCGGCACGAGCTTGCCGTTGACGTTGGCGCCGCGGCAACGATGGCCAAGCTCTGTGTGAATGTAATAGGCGAAGTCGATGGGCGTCGAGCCCGCCGGCAGCTCCACAATGTCGGCGTTGGGGGTGAACACCAGCACACGATCGCTGAAGACGTCGGTTTTCATGCCATCGACGAACTCTTCAGAGTCGCTGCTGGCGAGCGGCTCCGACATCAGCTTGCGCAAGTAGTTGATTTTGTCCTGCACATCTTTGCTGTGATGCGACTGCTCTTTGTATTGCCAGTGCGCCGCCACTCCCAACTCCGCCTTTTCGTGCATCTCTTTGGTGCGGATCTGAATTTCCACCGGTCGGCCATCCTTCTTGATGCGTACGGCGGTGTGCAGGCTCTGATACATGTTGTTCTTCGGGTTGGCGATGTAGTCGTCGAATTCACCCGGGATCGGATGCCACATGGTGTGAATGACGCCAAGGGCGGCGTAGCACTCGGCGACGGTGTCCACAATCACGCGAAAGCCGTGGACATCGTAGATCTGGTCGAAGCCCACGCCCTTGCGCTCCATCTTCCGATAGATGGAATAGATATGCTTCGGCCGTCCGTAGACCTGGGCGTGCAGACCGGCTTCGGCCAGCGCTCGCTCCAGCTCCGTCTTGATGCGGATGATCAGTTTCTGGCGGTCGCTTTCCTTTTGCTGGATGGCGTTTTTGATCTCTTTGTAGCTGGTGGGATTGAGATAGCGGAAGCTGAGGTCCTCCAGCTCCGACTTAATCCGCCAGATGCCCAGGCGATTGGCGATGGGCGCGTAGTAGTCCAGCGTCTCGCGGGCGATGCGTCGTCGCTTGTGCTCCTTCTGACCGCCCAGGGTGCGCATGTTATGCAGGCGATCGGCCAGTTTGATGATCAGCACGCGCAAATCTTCGATGCTGGCCATCATCATTTTGCGCAGCGACTCCGCCTTTTGGTTGCTCGCCGGCGCCTCCGAGGCGCTCTTTTTCGCCTGGATCTTTTTCAGCTTGGTGACCCCATCCACCAGCCTGGCGATCGTCTGCCCGAAGTGCGTGCGCAGATAGTCGATGTCGAACTCCGTGTCCTCGGCCACGTCGTGGAGCAGGCCCGCAGCCAACGCCTCCGGGTCCATGCGCAGCTCGGTCAAAATCTCGGTGACCGCAATAGGATGCGTGATGTACGGCTCCCCGCTGTCACGGCGCATGTCGCGGTGGGCGTAGCTGGCCAGGACATAGGCGCGCAGAATCAGCTCGCGGCTTTCCGGCTTGAAGCTCTCGGGCAGGTGTTGCCAGAGCGATTCGATGGCGCGGCGTTCTTCGGGCGAAATTTTCGCCGGATCAAAGTCGATGAAATCCTGACCGTCCGCAGTCGGCAGCGGCTTCAGCCGCTCGATCGTCTGCCACAGCAACGGCTGGGCTGTTTCCGGCGCTGAAATTGCGCCGGAGGGTGTACTCCCATTTACGACTGCAGGACTGAAGGCGACTTCTCCAAGTTTGCCATCGTCGGTTCCCGTCGAAAGCAGGACGTCGGTCACATCGACGCGAGCCTGCACACTCTGGTCGCCCTGATCGACGGCGCCATTCTCCGGCTCGCCCGCCGCCGGCGTCGGCTTGCCCGTAGGCGTCGATTTTTTCCTGTTTTGAGATCGCTTGCGACGCGTCGTCGCACTGGTTTCGACCGAAGCGCTGGGAAGCAAGATCTTTTCTCCTCTCAACCACATCCACCCTACCATCGCGCAACGCGTAGATCGAACATGCACGCTCAACGCATCATTTTATTATACCTTCGCTTACTTTACTTTGCAATACAAGGACAAAACGTAATGACGCAATGCGGCATCCTTCAGCCTTGCAACCAGGCGAGGACAAAGGCAAGGATATCCTGTTGGGCGACTTGATCGAGGTCAAACCAGTGGATGCTGCGCAGTTTGCGAAACCAGGTCATTTGATGACGCACGTAGCGATGCGTTTCGATTTTGATGCGCTGTGCGGTCGTGGCCAGATCACAGCGGCCGGCGAGATAGTCGATGCACTCTCGATAGCCCAGACTGGTCATAGCAGGGAGTGCAGGGTCGTAGCCGCGCTCAAGCAAGCGCTGCGTCTCTTCGATCAAGCCGCCGGCCAGCATGGCGTCGACGCGACGGTCGATGCGCGCGTGGAGGGAGGCGCGCGGCCGCGTCAATCCGACCATCAAAATGCGATAGGGCGGCGGCTCGGCGCCTTCCAACTCCACCTTAGAGCGCCCTGTGAGCAGAAAAATTTCCAGGGCGCGCAGCACGCGGCGCGGATTGCGCGCGTCGATGCGGGCGGCCGTCGCCGGATCGAGCGCCGCCAGCTCCTGGAACAGCGACGCCACCCCCTCCTGTGCAAGTCGCTCCTCCAATCGAGCGCGCAAGGCAGGGTCTGGCGGCGCCTCCGGAATGCGCAGCCCCTCCACCACGGCGCGGATGTACAGCGCTGTGCCGCCCACCAGCAACGGCGTGCGCCGGCGGCGATGGATGGCGTCGATGGCGGCGTACGCCAGCTTTTGATACTCGGCGACGGTCAACACCTCATCCGGGTTGCGGATGTCGATCAGGTGATGGGGAATGAGGGCGCGTTCGTCCGGCGTCGCCTTGGCGGTGCCGATGTCCATGCCACGGTAGATCTGTCGGCTGTCGGCGCTCACCACTTCGCCCTGGCAGGCGCGCCCCAGCTCCAGGCTCAGTTCCGTCTTGCCGACGCCGGTGGGGCCAAGAATAACGATCAGCGGAGGTCGATCCATTGCCATCGGCGCAGAGGCGTCCACCGCTGCGCGTTCCTCAGGACGGGTTTGGTCACTCATCGTGGACGGCATGACGAATGTGTTCGATGCTCAGGAGCCGCCCCGACCCATCCATCTGCACCCCGACGACATCGATGCGCCAAGGGCCGCTCCACCCTCGTTCCTGGACGTAATGATACGCCACCTCTCGCATCTTGGCCGCTTTGCGCGGCGTGATTGACTCCAAAGCCGCCCCGTAGGCGAAGCCGCGACGCGTGCGCACCTCCACGAACACCAACCATTCATGAATCTCTCCACCGTGCACCAGGTCGGGCGCGCGCTCCTGAGCAATAATATCCACTTCGCCCGCCCGACAACGCCAGTTGCGCTCGAGGATGGTGAGGCCGGCCTCTTGCAATGTGCGCGTCGCCATCTCTTCGCCGACGCGGCCGAGTCGGCGGCGCGGGTCATGCGTCGTCATCGGCGTCGAAGAGCGTGGCGCGCCGCGCGATCGGCGCAAAGGTGCGACGGTGGATCGGGCATGGCCCAAAGCGTTCGATGGCGGCGCAATGGGCAGCTACGCCGTAGCCCTTGTGCACGGCGAACCGATACTCTGGATAGCGCCGGTCATACTCCTGCATCAATCGATCGCGGTGAACTTTCGCCAGGATCGAGGCGGCCGCCACCGAGGCCATCGTGCGGTCGGCCCTGGGCTCCGCCTGCTGAGGCAGACCAATGTGGGGAAGACGCACCCAGTCGAGCAATAAATAATCTGCGGCGGGCGAAAGCGCTGCAATCGCCTCTTGCATCGCCCTGCGCGTGGCGGCTGCAATGCCGATAGCGTCGATCGTGGCGGCGTCCACTTCTCCGATTGCCCACGCCGCAGCAGCCCGTCGAATTTCGTCGGCAAGTTGAATGCGCTGTGCAGGCGAGAGCAGCTTGCTGTCGCGCACGGACGACCACAGCGGGGAAGCGCCGCATTCAGGCGTAACCAGCACGGCGGCGGCTACGACGGGGCCGGCCAAAGCGCCGCGACCTGCTTCATCCACGCCGGCCACCCACCGGAAACCGCGCGCCCAAAGCGATTGTTCAACCTGTAGGTCCGGTGTATTGCGTTTGTGCTCGCTGACGCCGCTCATGTCGTCTTACACGATCTTTCAGGATGCTTCAAAGCTTCTGAAAGCGGAAAGCAGAGCCATGTATGATTTCAGCGCAAATTCGTTTCAGGTCAATGCGGAATGTTCACCGCCATCTTCCAGAAGGCTGCGAGCCCCCTGGAAGATGGCTCAAGTCAGAGGTCGATGAATTCGAGAAGGATCCTCAGAAGAACGCTTTGTCGCGTTGACGTTTTGCCGATCGTTTCGGCGCTCAGGCTTTGACAAAGCGCTTTTCGCGCAGGCGAGCAGACTTGCCCTGCCGATTGCGCAGGTAATAAAGCTGCGCCCGCCGCACGCGCGCCTTGCGCAGCACTTCAACCTTTTCCACCGTCTGGCTGTAGAGCGGGAAGGTGCGCTCGACGCCGACGCCGTGGGCGCCTGTGCGACGCACCGTATAGGTGGCGCCTGCCGTCTTGCCGCCGCGCATGGCGATCACTACGCCCTGGAACACCTGGATGCGTTCGTTGCGACCTTCTACGATCCTTTGGTGAACGCGCACCGTGTCGCCCGGTGCGATGTCTGGAAAATCGGGATTCAATTCCGGCTGAAGCGAGGCCATCAATGCGTTCGTCATAATTCCGATCCTTCGTCCGTTTACGAATGCGGGCGGGGCTGACTCCAAGCGCCTCCACCTGCAGAAGCCATTCTCAAGTGCAACTTGCACAATATACCATATTCCCTTGCTCACTCCAAACCGACGCCCTGAAAAATTCAACATCTTTCTTGCGCCCGCGCAAAAGATTTGGGCGCACAGATGCGTCATTCTATAATGGTGCTGTTGCTTTGCTCGCGATGGGAAGCGCGCTGCGGCGAGGGCGTCCACCCATGCAGCCGCAGGAAGGCGAGATCCGCATCGCTCAGCGGCGCCTTTGCCAGGAGATCGGGGCGACGCTGCAACGTGCGCAATAGCGCCTGTTCTCGTCGCCAGCGCTCGATGTTGGCATGGTGGCCGCTGAGCAGCACCGATGGCACGCTCTCGCCTCGGAAGGTGTGCGGTCGTGTGTATTGCGGGCCTTCCAGCAAGCCGCCGAGGCCGGGCGAATGGCTGTCTTGATGTGCGCCTAGCTCGTAGCCGAGTGCGCCGGGCGTCAGGCGGGTGACGGCGTCGACGATGACCATGGCCGCCAGCTCGCCGCCGCTGATGACGTAATCGCCGATGCTGATCTCGTCGGTGACAATCTGGCGCACGCGCTCATCGACGCCCTCATAGCGGCCGCAGATGAGCGCCAGTCGACGATAGCGCGCTAGCTCGACGACAAGCGATTGATTGAGCAGCCGTCCTTGCGGGGTGAGCAAGATGATCGGCGTGTCCGGCGGCAAGGGCGCCGGCGCCTCCGGATTCCACTCCGGCAGGTTGACGTAGGCGTCTTCAGGCGGAAGCGACCAGCCGGCCGGACGTGCGAGAACGGTCTCGACGGCGCGCACCACAGGCTCCGGCTTCATGATCATGCCGCCGCCGCCGCCGTAAGGCGTATCGTCGCAGATGTGGTGGCGGTCGGTGGTGTAATCTCGGATGTTGTGGAGGCAAATCGATATCAACCCCCGCTCGATGGCTCGTTTGATGATGCTTTCGCCAAACGGACCGACGAACATCGACGGGAAAAGGGTGAAGATATCGAAATGAATGCGATGAAGGATCTCACTTTGCGTTTCAATCGCTGGATTGTCAGGTTCAGACAATCTCTCGTCTCGCTCGTGTTCGCTCAATCCTCCGGCTCCTCTGGCGAGCCTGACGTCGATTCATTCGCTCCGTCAAGCCAAACGGCTCAATCCCCTCGCCCCATTGTAACACACGAACGCGGGGCAGCGCGCGTGATAGCGCCGCCTGTCGTCAGGCCTAAATCTCGCCTCTCGCCCGGTGCAGTTCGCATCGTCGTTGCGCTCGTCGTTGTCCTCGGCGGCGTCGGGCTGCTGTGGTCATATGGCGGCGCGGGCAATGGTGGACTTGCAGCGGAGACGAGCCTCGAGATGAAGGAGGGTGAGGCGCCTCCACCTCTGCGCCCAACCTTTACGCCGACGTCCGCCGCCACGCCGTTGGCGGTGGCTGACGTCAGCGAGTTGACGCAAATCGTCATCGTCACGCCGACGCCTGACCGCAGCCGGGCGTTGACCGTCGCAGGGGTTGTCGTCGAACGCGCGCCGGATTCCGGCGCCAACGGCGAACGTCGCATCGGCCTGATGGGGCTTTTGCCGGTCGGCCCTATGCGTTCTTTTCAGGCTTCACAGCCCCGAATTGACCTCTCTGACGTAAGAATTCCGCCGGTCGTGCAGGAGGTGAGCGACGCGCCGGCGCCGCAGGTGCAGGTTGTGCTGCTTGACGGCACAGTGCTGACGCCCGAGGACGAGCAGAAGGCCATGGAGCCGAGCGTCACGCCAGAGCCGCCGACGCCGACGCCCACGCCGCTGATCCCTCCGCTGGTCAAGGGGCCGCCCACGCGCTACTGGTCCACCTTTCAGCCTGGGCCTCCGGAGGAAAATGACCATTTCTGGATCGAATCTCCCTTTCTCAACACGGAGTACAATCGGGTGGCGGCCCCTTCCTATCAGTTCGGCTCCACTGCAGGAGGGCAGTATCGTCCTCACCACGGCATCGACATCGCCAACCGCTGGGGCACGCCGGTGCAGGCAGGCGTGGCCGGCACAGTTGTTTTCGCCGGTCTCGACGATCCGGTTCCGATGGGGCCTTATCCAAATTTCTACGGCAACACCGTCGTCATTCGTCTTGACCGCAGGCTGCCGGTGGCGGGCGGTGAATTGGATGTCTTCGTCCTGTACGGCCATCTGAGTCGCGTCACGGTGGAAGTCGGTCAACATGTCGAGCCGCCTGACATTGTGGGAGAAGTCGGCATGACCGGCATCGCCATCGGCCCGCACCTGCATCTGGAGGTGCGCGTCGGCGAAAACACCTATCAACACAGCGTCAATCCCTATCTGTGGGTGCGGCCGGCGCCTGGAGAGGGCGTTGTGGCCGTGCGTTTGATCACGGCGGACGGTCGCTCCTGGCCCGGCGCACGGCTGACGCTCGCCCGCTTTGAAGATGGCCGCGCCGTATGGGGACGCGTGATCGAGACCTATCTCGACAATGAGAACATCGGCCCCAACCCGACCTGGGGGGAAAACGGCGCTTTGGGCGACGTGCCGGCCGGCTACTATGTCTTGTTGGGCAACGTCAACGGCGAGGCGGTGCGCGCCGAGTTTTTCGTGCGCGAAGGCCAGACAACCTTCGTTGAAATCCGAACGAAGCAATAGCCGGTCTGCAACCGAGCACGCTTCCGCCCTTTGATCTGCAAACCTGGGCGCAGATTTTTATTTCTTTTCTCGGCCATGAACGACGCACCGGCTCCTCAGAACATTCCTCTGCCTGGTTTTATCCGGCGCAGCAGCCATCAGCATCGCTGGTCGCTGGCGATTACGCTTACGCTTCTTCTGCTTCAGACTGCAATCTTCTGGGGAGTGGCTGTCTATCTCTTCACCTCCGTCGATTGGGAGCTGGTGGAGGCGCTCGACGAACCGCCCGAAAGGGTGCTCCAGCAGATCACGCGCGCGCTCGTCCTGGTTCCTTTCGGCGTGATGCTCTTATTGTGCGCACTCGTTTGTGCGCTGTGGCCGCGCGTCGGCTGGCATCTGGCGATGATCGCCGAGTCGCTGATCTTGCTGGTGGGGCTGCAGGTCTATCTCTCCGACCGCGAGCAACTTCTGACGGATCGCCCCTGGCTTTATTTCCATATGCTCATCGCCATCCTGGCGATTGTGTTCATGAACTCGCCGGAGGGAAAACTGTTGCTCGGTCAGAACGCCGAGCCTGCGCGCAAATCGTAAATTTGCATGATGGACGAAACGCAACAGCTCGCCCTGCTTCGCCGTTATGAACCGATCATCCGCTTTACGCGCGGGGAGGAATTCTTTCCGATGGATGCGGAGGCGTACATTCGCATGTGCAGCCTCTGGATCAAGCGGCCGGGCGAACCTCCCCAGGAGCTGATCCCGGCGGGTGCGTTGACCCCTGAAGCGCTGGCTGAGCCTTACGAAGACGAATATGGCGCTGTTCGTTTTCTGAAATTCACCGAACCTCTGAGCGCGGCGGAGATGGCGGTGCAGGCCTTGCGCCAGCGCCGCGAGGTGGACCACGCGCTGGAGGAATTCCGCGTCGGCAAAGGTCGGCTGGCGCGCGTCGGCTACACCTCGCGCGTGGTGGACGCGCTCTTCCGCGTGGCGTTGCTGGCGCGCGGTCGCGTGCCCGGCGACGCAGCGGCGGCGGCCTCGCTCGGCTATCGCGCGCTGCTCCTGCAAGATCCGCGCCACGTCTATCACGGTCGCGTGTATGAAGAGCGCGGCTGGGTCGTGCTGCAATACTGGTTTTTCTATCTGTATAACAATTGGCGGACGCGCTTTTCCGGCGCCAACGATCACGAAGCCGACTGGGAAATGATTTGCATCTACCTGGCCCGCAACGCCGATCAGGGGCTCTGCCCGGAATGGATCGCCTACGCTTCGCACGACTACGCCGGCGACGACCTGCGCCGCCACTGGCAGGACCCGGAGGTGCAGAAGGTGGGCGATCATCCGGTGATCTACGCAGGCGCCGGCTCGCACGCCGCCTACTTCAGCCCCGGCGAGTATCTGACCAAAATCGAGCTGAATGTACTGGCGCCGGTGACGCGCTCTTTGCGTCGGGTGCAGCGGGTGTGGAAACGACTGATGCGCGAGCCGGGCGCCGACGGCGTTCCCGGCGCGCCCGAAGAACCGGTGCTCGCCATTCCCTTCGTCGACTATGCGCGCGGAGATGGCTTTGCGATCGGCCCGGGACAGGACGCGCCCTGGGATGAGCCGGTGCGCATCGACGAGTCGGTCGGTTGGGTGCGCAACTACCGAGGCTTATGGGGGCTTTACACTCAAGACCCCTTTGCAGGGGAAGACGCGCCGGCCGGGCCGATGTTCAACCGTGACGGCACGGTGCGCCGCGCCTGGTACGATCCGGTCGGTTGGGCGGGGCTGGATAAAGTGCCGCCGCTCAGCGAGCGACTTGCCATCGTGCGCCGCCAGCGCCAGGAGATCGTCGACCGTCGCACGTTGTTGCGCACTCAGGTGGAGGAAAAGACGGCGTTGCTGCGCGGCCTCGATGTCCAGGCGACGTCGATCCGCAATCAGCCTCACCTGCGGGCGCTCCATCAACAAACGCTCCAAGAAATCAAGGCGCTTTCTGATGAGATCGCCAGGCTCCAGGCTGAAATCACCGCAGCCGGCGCCTTGCTGGAAAATCTCGACCGCCATGAAGACCAACTGCTTGCAGGCGGCGCGCAACCGCTGCGGGCGCACCTTCGCCGCGCCCATGCCCCCGCTGCGTTAGACCAGCCGCGGGCCAGCGGCTTCGCCGAGCTTTGGGCCGCCATCAGCGTCACCGTGCTGCTGGTGGCGTTTGTGGTGCTCTTCTATTTCAACCCGCGCTTTCTGCCCGTCTGGCTTGTTTCCATCCTGGCGCTCTTCACCTTCATCGAGGCCGGCGTGCGCGGCGCCTTCACGCGCGCGGTGAGCCGCTTCGCCACCGCCCTTGCGATCGCCGCGGCGCTTGTGCTGGTCTATGAATTCTTCTGGTGGATCGTGGGCGTGACGGTGCTGGCGCTGGCCCTCTACATCCTCTGGGACAACTTGCGCGAGTTCATGCGGACGCGTCGCCCCATCCGCTGATGCAACAAGCCCTGTCAGCGGCGCACCGTCGGCAAATAGACGCGCTGCGTCGCTCCAGGCGTCGGAGTCGGGGTGGGGGCGGGCGGCGCACTCTCCTGAAGTTTCAGTTGAACGAGCGTTATCGACCACGGCGCAAGCGCAACGGTGAGTTCACCGTTTACGGCGTCGATCGACTGCGGCGGCTCGAGCAGAGCGTCGGAGGGGGCGCTGACGCCGTTGTAGGTGACGCTTTGCGCCGCCGGTGAGGCCGCCCGCACTTCATACAGGAGGCCGCCCTCAATGCTTCCCGCTTCCACCGCAATGGTGGCCGTGATCCAACCTGACGTTTTGTTGATGGCGAGCGCTGACAGGGTTGTGGCGTCGATGCGGCCGGCGTAGACGCTGAGCTCGGAGGCGGCGTCGAGCGTCGTCGTCACGGGCAACATCGCCTCGCCAAAGCGCGCCCACAGCGGGAACGCATAATATTGCGGCGCTCGATAAAAGCCGTTGTCCTCGTGCATCAGGCCATATTCGGTGCCGTTGCCGGCGCGGCCGTTGGCGAGATCCCACTGGTTGAACAGGGTGTAGCCCTGCTGAATCGCCTGCCCGATGGAGTCGGCCAGGAACAGAGCGTTGACCGCGCGCGTCATCAACTGGGCGTTGTCCTGGTCTTGCACCGAGACCAGGTTATATTCGGTCACAGCGATCGGTGCGCGTCGCCCGTCTGCAAAGACGTCGAAAGCGGCGTCCAGGTCCGCCCGAATCGTCCGCCATTGGCTCTGCGGCTTGGCCAGAATTTCGGCGTGACCGGCGGCGTTGTTGGCGGGCGGCTGGAAGTAGGGATAGGGATGAATCGAATAAAAGTCGAGCGAGGCGCCCGCCGTCGAGATCACTTTGAGGCCCCAGTTGTTGTAGTTCCACCAGTCAGGATTGGAAGGATCGCCGGGCGCCTCGTAGCCGACGGCGCCGACCAGAATGGTCGGATCGACGGCGCGCATCGCCGCGCGGAATTCCAGGTAGCCCTCTCGTCGCGTCGCCCCCGCTCCTTTGCCGAGCACATATTCCGTTCCATCGCACGTCCAGACGTCTTCCCATCCCCAACTCTGGCAGAGGGAGCCGCCCGCGGAGGGTTTCCCTCCATAGACCTCGTTGCCGAATTCCCATAGCTTGACGCCAACCGGGTCTGGGTTGCCGTGCGCTGCGCGCAGTTGCGCCCAGTGGCCCACCGTATACCAGTCCGTGCCGCGGAGGTCGACGCCGATCTCTCGCTCATCGTCGATGGCGCCGTTGAAGAAAGCGACCAATGCAGCGGCCTCTTTGGAGGTACCGTTGGGGTTGACCACCCACAATCCCTCGGCGCCGGTGGCGCGCAAAAAGTTGATGAAATCGGTGGGACGCGCAGCCCAGGGCCAGTAACAAGGCTCTGCACCGGGCTGATCTGCGCCCATCTCGCAGCTCAGCCAGCCGTAGGCGTTGCTCCAACTGCCGCCCGGCATGCGCAGCAGCTTGACGCCCGCGGCAACCGTGCGGCGGCGAAAAACTTCGTCCTCGAATCGACCGCGCCCCAGCCAGGCGGGCAGGTTCGACCCCAGCATACGACCATCGACCGGCGTGATGATTCCAGCGGCCTGAATGCGGATCGTAGCGGAGACCCCAGAGGCTGGTGGGGAGGGCGTTTGACCCGCCACCAGGCGCAGATCGTCGAGATAGAAGGTCAGCTGTCCACTGTCGACCGAGCTTTGCAATGCGATTGACCCCAGCGAGCCGCCCGCCAGATTCAAATCGGAGAGAGGGATCGTGACGACGCGCCACTCGTTGGCGACCGGCCCGCCGGGCAGGTAATGGTTCAGCAAGACCTCGTTGGCGGCCGGATAGTTGACGCCGGATCCGGCCTGCACGCGGATTGCCTGACCGCCGGTTGCGCCGCCGTGAACGGCGAAGCGGAGGGCCGCGTAGCCGGACAGGTCGATATCGCCGCCGGGTCGCACCAGCCACAGCGCTCCCCAGTTGCCGGGTTGATAGGTCACTGCAATTGCACGAGCGCTGCCGCCATAGGTCGGAGACGACGCAGCGAAGTCCACTGCGGCGTCAAATGACCAGCTCTGAAAGGCGGGATCAAGTCCGTCGTCGAAGAGGAGTGCATCACCCTGTCCAGGCTGCATGGCGCGAACGCTCTGGAGAATGCAGGCGCATAGCGCCAGCGCCAGACCCACTGCGCCGAACATCCCAACGGTTCGCCTGCACATTGTTCGCATGCTCATAGCGTCAAGCGCCTCCCTACAGCTGCTGCATCACCGTTTCCACGAAGCTGGCCATGCGTTCAAAGTGAGAGCCTTGCCAGTAGACCTGACCGCACGCCTCGCACTGTTGAAACTCCTCGTAATAGAGCTTCGTCTTAGGTTCCAGCCGGTCGAGCACCGCGCGTTTGTCGACCGGATGCAGAAGGCCGTTGCAATGGGTGCAGCGCTGCCAGGGACGCACGCTGGAGCTTAGGCGATAGCGTCGCAACACCGAGATCAGCTGCTGTCTCGGCTCCACATCGCGCACGCAGTAGCCGAAGACGACGATGCGGCGCTTCAGCAGGCCGCGATCCCGCGTGAGCAGAATCCGATGCTCCTGCGCCGAAATTTGCGCCAGTTCACAGTCGTTGAAGTCGTTGCGATAGAGCGTGTCAAACCCGAACATACGCAGGTAGGCGGCCAGCTGCCCCAGGTGGGCGTCGACGATGAAACGAGCCGGTTGAGGAACAGGCGGCCGTAGGGGCACGCGATCGTGGAGCGCATGGATGGCTTCCAGCGGATAGACCTCCACGCAGTCGCCCTCGCGGAGACGGTAGCTGAAATCCACCGGTCGCCGATTGACCAGAATCGCCTCCACTTCGGGGTGGGGCGCGCCCAACGCCTCGATCGGATGCTTGACGGCGGCGCGTTCGGTCAACCGCTGCTCGATCATGCGATGGCGCAACGCCTCAGGCAGAAAGTCGTTGAGACTGCCGTAAAATCGAAAATGAACGGTGAACATGGCAAGTGGAAAAGGTGGGCGCAGCAAAGAGGCTCGTCGAATCAGAACATGCGCATCAATTCGTTCGACGTTGAATCCAACAGATAGCGGCTTTGTCGCAGTGAAAAACCCGGCGACGATCTAGTCCGGTGACGATTTCGATGGAAGTCTCGTCTGATCTCACTATACACTAGAAATCAAGGGGAAAGCAAGTCATTTTCTCCCCTAAAACCGCCGCCTCGCCGGCCTGTTCCTGGGATGAACGCTGCTGGCGAACGGGTCATGGGAAGAGGCGCTCCCATGACCCGTTCTGATGAAAGGTTGGATCGCGAGAAGGAAAGGTGCGGCGTCGCCGGTTATGGCGGGCAGCCCCATGGCGTGTAGTTGTCGGCGAAGGGGCGCACGCGGAACTCCGGCTCGCCCCGTTGGTAGTCGCCGGTTGACTGCACCACGCGACCGTCCACCCACTGCTCGACTTTATACGGCTCCCCTGCGCCGCCGAAGCGGAAGATGTCCACCGGCAAACCATCAATCTTCAAGTAGCCGGTCGGATTGATCGAGCCGATGCCCGGCCCCAGCGACTGCCATTGATTGTTGCCGTCGAGCCGATAGAGCTTGATCCAGGCGTAGTTCTGCGGCTGCGGCGGCACGCAGGTGATGATGTTGCCCACGATGCCCATCGGCTGTCGTTGCACCTCGATGCGCAGCCGCGCAAACGCCTGGCCGGTCGCCTCAAAGTACTCCATGCGGATGCGGTGCTCGCCGGCGCCGAGCGTCGTCTCGTAGGTATAGCGCGTGCGAGGCTGCGTGCGCCAGCGATCGATCACGAGCTGGTCGTTGATGTACAGCCGCACGCCGTCGTCGGTTTCGGTGATGAAGCGGTATCGCCCCGCATCCAGCCGCAGCGTGTTCGTCCAGCGCACCGAGAAGTCGTCCGCCGGCACGAGGGGATCGGGCGAACCGTCCCGCCAGTTGAAGTTGATATCGTTGTCCTGACGCACCAGCACCGGGCTGCCGCTCAGGTCGCGATTGGCGAAATATTCTCCGGTGAAGGGCCGATCGATGCGCACGCGGCTCCAGGTGGGTCTCGGCAACTCGATGCCGCCGATGCCGCCGATCGCCGGTGGAGCCGGCGGAGCTGGCGGCCCGCCGATCTGCTCCCACGTCAGGCGAATCTGCGCCACGCCCGTATGTTCGAAGTATTCCAGCCGCACCGGAATTGCGCCGCCCGGCAGCGCAATTTCTGCGCTGTATTCGGTGGCGGATTGCTGGCGCCATTGGTCGATGATGAGCTGGTTGTTGACGAACAGGCGGGCGCCGTCGTCGACCAACACGCGGAAGCGATAGGTGCCTGGCGCAAAGTTTACGGCTCGGTTCCAGCGCGCCGAGAAGTAGTCATTGTTGATCACCCCCGGCGCAGGCGAACCGGAGCCCCAGTTGTAGTCGATCGGCCCCGCCTCGCCGCGCACGAGCGTCGGCGCGCCGGCCAGGTCGGGATTGTTGAAATACTCCGCCGTCCAGACGTCGCCGGTGGGCGGCGGCGCGGGTGCAGGCGGAGCGGCGCCGACCTGGAACCAGGTCAACGCAATGCGCGCCTCGCCGGCGTCCTCAAAGTATTCGACGCGGACAGACGCCGGGCCACTCAGCGCAACATCCGCCGACTCTACGGTCGTGGCGGCCTGCACGCGCCAGCTGTCGATGACGAGTCGCTCGTTGACGAAGACGCGCACGCCGTCATCCACCGTGGCGCGGAAGCGGTACACGCCCGGCGCAAAGTTGATCGTATTCGTCCAGCGCACGGAGAAATTGTCTGCGCCGATGACCCCGGGCGCCGGGGAGCCGAAGCCCCAGTTGAAATCGATCCTCGGGTCTTCCCGCACCAAAACGGGGGCGCCGAGCAGGTCGCGGTTGTTGAAGTATTCTCCGCGCCACGGCCCTACGCCCACCGGTTGTGTGGTCGGCGCGCCCACTGCCGGAGGAGGCGGCGCCGGCGCAGGCGCTGTGGCGCCCACCTGCGACCAGCCAAAGCGAATCACCGCTGCCCCGCGGCGTTCGTAATATTCGATGCGCACCTCGTGCGCGCCGGCGTTGAGTTGCCGCGTCGCCGAGAAGGTGCGCGCCGGGCCATGGTCGTACCAGGCGTTGATCACGAGCTGATCGTTGATGAAGAGGCGCGAGCCGTCGTCGCTGTTAAGCGTGAAGCGATAGGCGCCCGGCTGCGTCACCAACAGCGTGCGCGTCCACCGCGCTGAAAAGTTGTCGGCGTTAATCTCCGGGGCCGGCGACCCCAGTCCCCAGTTGAAATTAATATCGCCGTCGACGCGCGTCAGCGCCGGCGGACCGCTCAACGTGATGTTGTTCCAATAGCTGGCCTGCCAGCCGTCGCCCAGAAAAATCGCACCTGGGGTGGCTTGCTGGGCGAGCGCAGCGGCCGGCGCCATTCCAATCAGCAAGGCAAGCACGAATAGCAACGCGATCCCATGCGTCATTCCGAAGGCTTTCGTCTTCATGGCATCCTCACAAAACCTCCTGACGTAATGATAAATTTTCTGTTTCCGCTCTGATTGCCGCCACCGAAATTTGTTCTACCCGATGTACGTCGTAGATGTTCTAAAAGTTCCGCTGAATTGTGCAGAATTGTGCAGAAATGATAGAAATGGCGCCTCGCTACAACGGGTCAGACGCTTGCGATTCGAGACGATCAGAGCCTATTTGCTCGAAAACGATCGAAGTCGGTAAAATGGAAGGAAATAGCCCGGCGTCCGTTCGAGGGTCTGCAGAAAACCTCCTGCAAACTCTGTGAAAATCGCCGAAATCGAAAAGATTGTTATGGACAATCGCCGATGAAAACGCTTGATGAACTCCTCGCCGCATCTGCGGCCCTGCACCGACATCTGTGCCCGCGCCAGGTGCTCGGCGTGCAGATGGGACGACTCGCCGCCGAGCTGCTCCAACTTGAGCTGCCGCAAAGCGACAAGCGGCTGCTCACCATCGTCGAAACAGACGGCTGTTTCAGCACCGGCGTCTCGGTGGCCACCAACTGCTGGGTTGGACGTCGCACTCTGCGCGTGGAGGATTACGGCAAAGTTGCTGCAACTTTTGTTGATACAAAGAGCGGTCAGGCGATTCGCATCGCGCCCAGCCCAACTGCGCGCGAACGCGCCGCCGCCTTTGCCCCTGAAGCGCGCAATCGATGGGAGGCGATGTTGCTGGGCTATCAGCGCATGGCGTTGGCCGATCTTTTCGTGTGGCGGCCGGTGATTTTGACCACGCCGGTGGAGGCGATTCTCAGCCGCGCCGGCCATCGCGCCATGTGTGATTCCTGTGGCGAGGAGATCATCAATGAACGCGAAGTGGTGATCGGCGACGTTACGCTCTGTCGCCATTGCGCCTACGGCGGCTATTATCGGCTCTGCGAAGAGGGCGCCGGCGTTGCGCTGCCGCTCGAGCAGTGGACGCTGCAATCGACTTTGTGACCTGCGAGGCCCTGCTTCTGAATCTTCGCCGACTGAATCCCCAAACCGTTTCCGGGACGCGTTTCCCTACTCACACAGGACATCTGCACCTTGACCTTTCGCAAGGAACCTGATATAACCATTTAACCGTTTTGCTGCCCAGTGATGACCCTTGCTGTCGTCAAGGTGCAGCCCTCGTGACGTCGACCGTCCTGACGAGAGGCTGCAGCCGGAGATGGAAGGGACGATTGTGTCAATTGAAACGGAGTTCAACAAAACATGAAGATGACCAATGCGGAGTTTATCGAGAAAGAACGCGCAAGACTGCTCAACGATATGGAGCAGGTGACTGCGGAGCTCAAGAACCTGCGCGACCTGATGCAGTCTGAAGTGGACATCGAGCCGGATGAGGGAGACGCAGAGGTGTTCGAGCGAGAGAAAAACGCTGCGCTCATCGCCGTGCTTGAACGCCGCTTGAAGGACATCGAGACGGCGCTTAAATTGATCGAAAAAGGCGAATACGGCATCTGCACGCGCTGCGGAAAACCGATCGAGCCGGAGCGTTTAGAGATCAAGCCGGACGCCACCCTCTGCGTCGAATGCCAGCGCGAGGTCGAGCGTCTTAACCGACGTAATCGCATGCAGCGCGAGATCGAATGGTGAGAGGCCGCTTGTGTGGGAGAACGTTTTCGTCTCGTCGCATCCGCTCGCTCAACACAAGCTCACCCTGCTGCGTCGCAGGGAGACCGAACCTAAAAAGTTTCGCGAGGTGATCGGTGAGTTGGCGATGATGCTCGTCTACGAAGCCTCTCAGGACCTTGCGGTGCGCGTCGAGCCGATCGAAACGCCGTTGACCTCTACTCAGGGCAGCGTCATGGCGGAGAAAATCGGCTTTGTGCCGATTTTACGCGCCGGCTTGGGCATGGTGGAGGGCGCCTGGAAACTTCTGCCGCAGGCGGAGGTGTGGCATTTGGGCTTCTATCGAGACGAGCGCACGCTTCGTCCCGTCGCCTACTACAACAAGCTCCCGGTTTCGCCGACCGTTGACCTTTGCATGATCCTCGATCCGATGCTGGCTACAGGCGGCTCGGCGATCGCCGCCGTAGACGTGCTCAAACAATGGGGCGTCTCGCGCATCAAATTTATCGGGCTGCTGGCGGCCCCCGAAGGCATTCAGGCGCTGCACGCCGTGCATCCAGATGTAGCCGTTCATGTCGCCGCCGTCGATGAACGACTGACCGGCGCCGGCGACAGCTTCCCGCCGGGCTACATCTGGCCAGGCCTGGGCGACGCCGGCGATCGGCAGTTCGGCACCGCATGACGCCTCTATTTTGACCCCATCTGCGCAATCGAGAGGCCCAGTTCAGACTGTCAGCCTTGCGGGGAGAAGCCTGCGCCTCAACGAGACGCTGTGCGTAGAATCTGGCGGGCAATCGCCAGCAGAAGCGCAACCTCGTCGGGGCGCAGCGCCGCGCGATAGGCGATCTGCCGCAGCGTGCGCATCACGGCGGCGGGGTTGTACTTGAAAAAATCGATGGCGCGCAGCGCCTCTTCGCTCAACAGAAAGAGCCGCTCCAGCTCCGCCTGCGTCGCACGCGGTTCAAAGGGGGAAGCCTCTGCGCCGCAGCCGGCCGCCATGCGCAGCTCGTAGAGAAACAACAGTACGGACTGCGCCAGATTCAGCGCCGGATACGCCGGATTCGTCGGGAGGCTGGCGATGATGTGACAACGATCCAGTGCAGCGCGATCCAGCCCGTCGGCCTCTGGACCGAAAAGCAGCGCAACGTTGCCCGTCGTCGCTTGCCGGAGCAGCTCCGGCGCCAGCGCGCGCACGTCGTCGGTGGTGCGATGCTCGGGATGACGCGTCGCCGCCGTGCCCACGACGAAGTGCGCGTCCGCCAGGGCGGCGTCGAGAGCGTCGAAATGTTCAATGCGTTCGATCACGTCTTCCGCGTGGTGGGCGATGCGCAACAGATCGGCTGCGGTGTACGGCGTAGGCTGCACAAGTCGCAAGCGGGTGAAGCCCATGTTTTTCATGGCGCGCACCGCCGCTCCGATGTTGACGGGATTTTCAGGGCGATGCAAAACGATGATCACCCGCTCGAAGCAATCAGGGGACATCGACCGCGCTCTTCACTGCAGGGGCGCTTTCCACGGGCGCCCCACACATGGCGCAGAACCGGTGATGCGGGTCCAGCGGATGGCCGCACTGGGTGCAGTAAAGATGCGGACGTTGCTGCTTGTCCTCGGCAGAGGTCGAGGTTTTGGAAGGGGGTGCGATTTCTTCTTCGCTTCCATCCGCTGCAGCTCCTATGCCGTCCCTCACTTTACGGCGCTGCAAAATCTCGCGCTCCAGGGACGCGTCCAGTTGCGCGCTTTCAGGGGCGACCTTTTCGATCTGCGCAAGGAGAGCAATCGCCTGGCGACGAAGCTGCTGGTCGTAGCTGCGATAGTCCTCCTCGCTTAACTTGCCGACGCGATAGTCGAATTCCAGATCCTTGATGGCCAGCAGCACCTGCTCTTTGCGATGCAGCAGTTCCAACAGTTGATCGTCTTCGATCCACGCCGGCGTCGGCCCTTTCTTCAGCAACGGCCAAGCCACAGCCAAGATCGCCAGGCCGGAAATCAAGAGGGCGACCAACAGCTCAATCGTCCACACCATGGCTGACGCTCCCTCGCTCAATCGTCGCCGGTCGCATAGGCGAGCGAACGGACGACTTCGCTGCGCCGCTGCGTCGGGTGAGGCCAGGCTGCGATCAACGTGCCCAGCACCAGAACAACGCCGCCGATCCACATCCACAGCGTCAGGGGGTTAATATAAATGGTGAAAGTGGCGGAGGCGCCGCCGCTCTCCCAGCCGTTCAGGACCACATAGACGTCCTCAAAGGGCGTCACATGGAGGCCCACTTCGCTCGTCGGCATGTCGGGCGTCTTGTCGTAGATGTTGCGCTGTGGCGTGATCACACCGACGCGGCGTCCACTGTCCAGGTTGTAGGCGTTCAACAGGGCGTGATACTCGATGCGGTTCGATTTGCGCTCGCTGATCATGCCGTCATAGACCAGCTCGTAACGCCCGATCTGGGCGCTCTCGCCCCGCGCCAGCGTGACGCTCAGCGATTGCTGATAAAACTCGTTGCCGATCACGGCGACGCCGATCATGACGATGCCGAGATGGACGATGTAGCCGCCATAGCGGCGACCGTTGCGGCGCCACAGCCCTGCGACGGCGGCCAGCGCATTTTCGCCCGTTGTCGCGCGACGTGCGATCACCCCGCGCACATACTCTTGCACGATCGTCGCCACCACAAAAGCGCAGATCGCCAGTCCGATGATTGGGTAGAAGCTGCGCGCGAAGAGGAAAACCAACAATCCGACGGCGACGCCGGCCAGAATGGGAAAGGTGAACTGTTTGCGAAAGGCGCTCAGGCTGGTGTGTCGCCAGCCCAACAGCGGGGCTACGCCCATCAACAACAACAGCAGCAGGAAGAGCGGCCCATTGACCTGATTGAAGAACGGCGCCGCCACGCTGATGCGTTGTCCGGTCAGCAGCTCGCTGAACATCGGGAAAAAGGTGCCCCACAGCGTGGCGAAGGCGATGCCGGCGAAGAGCCAGTTGTTGGCGAGAAACGCCGCCTCGCGGCTGGTGAAGGAGTCGATCGAATGCTCGCCTCGCAGCAAGGGCAGGCGGTCGAAGAGCAGCCAGAGGAAGCCAAGCAGGATCAGCACCAGATAGACCAGAAAATAGGGCCCTACGTCGCTGCGCGCAAAACTGTGCACGCTTTCGATGATGCCGCTGCGCGTGGTGAAGGTGCCGAGGATGACCAGGAAATAGGTCAACCAGATCAGCACGATGTTCCAGACCTTCAGGATGCCGCGTTGTTCCTGGATGATGATGCTGTGCAGGAAGGCGGTGCCCGTCAACCAGGGCAGAAAGCTGGCGTTTTCCACCGGGTCCCATGCCCAATAGCCTCCCCAACCCAGCTCCATATACGCCCACTGGCTGCCCATGAGGATGCCGGCGGAAAGAAACATCCACGGGATCAACGTCCAGCGGCGCACGGTGCGCACCCATTCGTTGTCGAGACGCTTGCTGAGCAGCGCAGCGACGGCGAAAGCGAAGGGCACGGCCATGCCGACGTAGCCCAGATAGAGCATGACCGGATGCAGAATCATCCAGAAGTTCTGCAGAAGCGGATTCAAGCCCTGCCCATCGGGAGGGACAAAGCCGACGCGTTTGAAGGGATCCGCCGCAAAGACCAGCAACACCAAAAAGAACAACGACGTCGTCAACAACGTGGCGTTGACGTAGGGCATCAACGCCCGGTGGCGATCTCGATTGACGTAGGCGACTACTGCACCGTAGGCGGAGAGAATCATGCACCAGAAAAGCAGGCTGCCCGCCTGGCCGCCCCACAGCGCCGAAAATTTATAGAAGGGGGACAGGGCGCGCTCCGAGTGATTCCAGACATAACTGAGCTGAAAGGCGTCGGTGAGCAGACCGTACCAGAGGATCACGGTGGCTGCAAAGACCAGCGCAGCCACGACGTACACGACGTTGAAACTACTTTGAATGAGACGCGTGTTGCGCCACCGGCCGCCCAAATAGCCGGTGACAATGCCAAAGGCGGCGAGCGCCATCGCTGTCAGCAAAATGAGATGACCGATATCGAAGATCATTGGAACTTTTCCTCAAGCTTGCTACCAGGCTGTCGGCTGCCAGATTACTGCGAAGGACCGCGGGGACGAATTTTGTCCAGCAGCGCCTCCATCTGCGCCTGACTGACGATTGGGCCGACCACCACCTCCTGGATCACGCCGTCCGGATCGATGAAAAACGTTTCGGGCACGCCCTTGATGCCGTAGCGTCGCGCGGCTGCACTCTGGAGGTCAGGCCCATTGGGATAGGTGATGTTGAATTCCGCCAGATACGCCCGCGCCGCCGGCTCCTGGTCGAGATAATCCAACCCGATGAAGACGATGCCGTTGTCCTTCTCACGACGCCACATCGCCTCCAGCAGCGGCGCTTCGTCTCGACACGGCGCGCACCAGCTCGCCCAAAAATTGAGCACGACGCCCCTGCCGCGCAAATCTTCGAGCGAAATGGTCTCGCCGTCGAAGGTGGTGAAGGTGAAGGGAGGCGCCTGGCCGCTGGCGCGATGCTCCGATTGGTTGGTCTGGATCAAACGCGCGGCGAGCAAAGCAATGAAGCCCACCAGCACAAGCGTAAACACCGCCTGCCAGATGCGCACCGACCGACGATGCGCGTGTTGCACCTCGGCGCCGACCGTGCGCTCCGTCATCCCTTCAGCCATAACGTTTCAACTCCTCCTCCAGTCGGCGGCTGTACTCATCGGCCACAGAGGGCGAGGCCCCATCCATTGCGATGGCCGCCTCTTGCGGCCGGGACGTCACCATGCGACGCACGGTGCGCCACAGGAACACGCCGCCGCCGGCCAGGGCGACAAAGGGCAAAATCCAGGCCAGCCAGTTGAACCCCTCCAACGGCGGCGCGCCCAACACCTGCGGGCCGTATTGCTCGATGAAATAATTTTTGATCTGCTCCTTATCCCACCCTTCGGCCAATTGTTCGGCGATCATGTCGCGCATTTGCTCGCAGGCTTTGAGCTCACAGGCGTCCAGGCGCACGCCGTTGCAGAGGGGGCACCAAAGCTCTTTGGCGACCTCGTTGACTTCGTTCGGCGTCACGCTGTTCGCCGTCGCGCTGTTCTGCGTCATGCGGACGTCCGTTGAGGAAGATGCGGCGTCCGTCTGCGCTATCGCCAGCTCTGCGTTTCCGGGGGACAACACGGCTAGAAACGCCAGCGCCCCAACGAGGAGAAAGAGCAGAGCATGTTTGATTCGATGCATCGTTTTCATCTCTTTCGGAACAGCCTATCCTCTCTCGCCTGAGGAGAAGACTTTCAAACGCTAGAAAATTATAACATAATTGTTGGATGTGGATGGGTTTTGGATGACAATTTCACCATCCTTTAAGCTTTTCGGTCGGTGTTTAAAGCAAGGGGAATCGATCCATCGGATGACTCATCTGGAAAAAGCACAATCTCCTCTTATCCTCGCCGCCGTCCTGGCCGGGCTGATGCTGAGCAACGTATCCGGCGTGGCCCAGCGGGCTGGTCACATCATTCTACCGGCGCTGATCTTGATGTTGACGTTCGTCTTTCTGCAGATCCCGCTCCGAGGATTCAAAGACGTCTTTCGACATCGAGAAATCGCAATCGCCAGCCTGCTTATCAATTTTGTGTGGACGCCGCTCTTCGCCTGGGCGCTGGGCTGGCTTTTCCTCGGTGAGCAGCCCGCGCTCTGGATCGGTTTTCTGATGTTGATGGTGACGCCCTGCACGGATTGGTACCTCGTGTTTACAGGGATCGCCAGAGGCAATCTGCCTTTGAGCACCGCGCTGTTGCCGATCAATTTGATTCTGCAGCTGATCCTGCTGCCCGTGTACATTTTGCTGCTGGCCGGCGCCGTCATCCCGGTGCAGTGGAGCGCTTTGCTCGAAAGCATCATCGTCGTCTTACTGGCGCCTTTTGCGACCGCTATTGCACTGAGAGGAATTCTCGTGCGTCGGGGCAGTGAATCATGGTTTTCGCAGAAATTGTTGCCCAATCTGCAGCTGGTGCAGCTCTTGTTGCTCGCGCTGGCGATCGCCGCTATGTTCGCCTCCGAAGGGAACGCAATCCTGCAAAATCCGCGCATGTTGCTCTATCTCCTTCCGCCTCTGGCGCTGTTTTGGGGCGGCAATCTGGCCCTGGCCATTGCAGTGGGCAAATTGCTGAACAGCAGGTATGCAGACTTCGCCTCGCTCAGCTTTACGACGCTCGCCAGGAATTCGCCCATCGCCCTGGCGATCGCTCTGGTGGCCTTTCCCGAAGAGCCGCTGGTGGCGCTGGCGTTGGTGATCGGCCCGTTGATCGAGCTGCCGGCGCTCGCCCTGATTGCGCAGATCTTGCTATGGATCGAACGCAAAGAATGGTTCGCTGCGAGGGCAGTCCATCGTCTATCGACCAATCCAGACGCGTGAGTGGAAAATTGAATCATGTCTCGGAGAAGCGGAAGTCGAACTCATCCGATTTTCACCCTCATATGGGTGGTTATGAGTCTCTGGACGGCGACTGGGTGCACAGAGCGCAGCGCTGCCTCGGGCATAGAGAATCCGCCCCCCATAATTGTAGCTGCGGCCGCCGACCTTCAATTTGCCTTCACTGAAATCGCCGAACTTTTTGAGCAACGCACCGGCCAGCCTGTGACGCTCGTCTTTGGCTCGTCCGGTCACCTTGCGCAGCAGATCGAAAACGGCGCGCCCTTCGATCTTTTCGCCTCGGCCAACATCGCCTTCGTCGAGCGGTTGCGCGATAAAGGGCTGGTTCTGCCTGAGACCGTCGCCCTGTATGCCGAGGGCCGCATTGTGCTGGCTGTGAACCGCGACGTTGAGATCGAGATCGCCCAGCTGCAAGACTTGGAGAACCCTCTGATTCAGCGCATCGCCATCGCCAATCCAGAGCACGCTCCGTATGGGTTGGCGGCGAAAGAAGCGCTGCTTGCGACCGGTCTCTGGGAAAGCGTGGAGCCGAAACTCGTCTACGGTGAAAACATCCGCCAGACGCTCCAATTTATTCAGACCGGCGATGCGCAGGCCGGCATCGTTGCGCTCTCGATTGCAAACGTTCCAGAGATCCGATGGACGTTGATCGACGCTGACCTGCACACCCCGCTGCTTCAAGCGCTGGCCGTCGTGAAATCCTCCTCCCAACCGGAGGCCGCACGCGCGTTCGCTGCCTTTGTCAACAGCGAGGAAGGCCGCGTCATCATGAGAAGGTATGGATTTGTCATGCCGGGCGAAACGCTCGAATAAACCGTCATCGGAGACGCGAAAACTGTGGAAGCCAACTGGGCGCCGTTGCGCCTTTCACTGCAAGTGACGGTGACCGCCACGCTGCTGGTGTTGATCACCGGCGTGCCGTTGGGCTGGCTGCTGGCGCGCAAGCGTTTCCCCGGCCGCGAGGCCGTAAGCGCCATCGCCGTATTGCCGCTGGTGCTGCCCCCGACCGTGCTGGGCTATTACCTGTTGGTGCTGCTCGGCGCGCAAAGCCCATTGGGGCAATGGCTGGCCTCGATCGGTTTTCCGTTGGTCTTCACCTGGCGCGGGGCAGTGATCGCCGCTGCAGTCGCCGCCTTTCCTCTGATGGTGGAAAGCGCCTGCGCCGGCTTTGAGGGCGTCGATCCCCGCCTGGAGGGCGTGGCGCGCACGCTGGGACGCTCGGAATTCGCCATCTTCTGGCGCGTGACGCTGCCGTTGGCCTGGCGCAACATCGTGGCCGGGACGGCGCTGACCTTTGCGCGGGCGCTGGGGGATTTCGGCGTCACGCTCATGGTGGCGGGCAACATCCCCGGCCGCACGCAGACAATGGCGCTGTACATCTACGATCTGGTGCAGGCTAATCGCCAGGACGAGGCCAACCGCATGGTGCTGGTCATCACCGTGCTCACGGTGACGCTTCTCGTCGTCGCGCGTCGCCTTGCCCGCAGGGCGGTGTAGACGGGCGAGCGGCGTGCAACAGAGGGACAGGGTTGGCAAACAAGTGCAGGGCGAGCTCCACGCCCGCCCTGCACGTACATTCTCTAGTTGCGAAACGAAAAACTACTTCGCCGCCTCTTCGACGTTGCTGGCGTCATAGATGGTGAACGGCCCCATGAGCACGCGTAGGCCTGCTGCGCGCGTCGGGTCTTTCTCGATCGTATAGACGCCCATGCGTCCCGCCTCGAAGGTTTCGCCCTCGACGCCCTGCAACGCGCCGGTCGCCAGCAGGTACGTCACGTAATAGGTGAGATAGCCGAGGTCTTTGAAGCTCCACAGCGCAAATTGCGGCGCGCAGCCGTTGAGCGTGAACTCCAGCATTTCCGCCGGCAAGCCCAGCCCGGAGACCTTGACCGTGTCGCACAGGCCTTCATCCTGCATGGCCTTGGCGGCGGCGGCGATGCCCACGGTGGTGGGCGCCATGATCAGCTCCAGGTCGGGATACTTGTCGACCAGCGCCAGCGCCTGGTTGTAGGAATCCTCGGACTGGTCATTGCCGTAGACGATGTCGACCAGCTCCAGGTTGGCGTATTCCGGCTGCTCCAACACGCGCTGCAGCGCGGCGATCCAGGCGTTCTGGTTGGCGGCGTCTGGCGAAGCGGAAAGCACGGCGAACTTGCCGCCGTCCTCGCCCAGGATATTGCGCGCCATGTCGGCCATCACCTTGCCCGTCTCATCGAAGTCGACCTGCGCTACGAAGACCTGCTCACCCTCCGCCGAGGGGATCGGCGAGTCCCAGGTGACGACGGTCATGCCCGCCTCGCGGGCCGCTTTGGCGGCCGGCGCAATCTGATCGCCTGCGTTGTTGGAGATCATGATGGCCTGGATGCCCTGGGTGACGGCGTTGGTCAGAATCTCGATCTGACCGGCGACGCTGTTCTCCGGCGTCGGGCCGAGGAATTGCAGCGGCTCTGGGTTGCCCAGCTCGGCGTGCGCTTCTTGCGCGCCCTGGTTCGCCTGGTCGAAGACGAGGATGCCCAGGAATTTCGGCATCAGGATCATCTTGACCGCCTGGCCGGGCGTCGCCTTGACCACCTCTGCGGCGGGCGCCGCTTCTTCGGCAGGCGCTTCCGTAGGTGTAGGCTCCTCAGCAGGCGCTTCGGCGGGAGCGGCTTCCGTCGGCGCCTCCGTGGGCTGCGGCGTAGGCGTGGGCGTCGGCGGAACAGGGGTGGGCGTCGGCGTCGCCGCCGGTCCGCAGGCGGCGACGAGCATGCTGAGGATGATCAGCAGACTCATGAGCAGAGTTGTCGTCTTTCGCATAGCTCTTTTCTCCTTAGGGTTGTTGAATGACTCGATCAACGAAAACGCATGAAGGGCGGAGCAGCGCCGACGAGGCTCAGGCGTTGCCTGTTTCCATGCGTTGCGCACGACGCCGATTCCAGAAGCTTCGGACCTGGCCGGCCACGTTGGGTGCCAGCACGGACAGAATCAACAAGGCGCCGATCACGCCGGTCTGCACATGGCCGGACAGATTCGCCAACCCCATGCCGTTGCGCAGATTCAGGATGATCAGCACCGAAAGCAGGACGCCCCACATGGTGCCGGAGCCGCCGTAGATGCTGACCCCGCCCAGCAACACCATGGTGATGATGTCGAGCTCGAAACCCGTCGCCATGTCTCCGCGCACCGCGCCGAGGCGCGCGGCGTACAGGATGCCGGCCAGCGCAGCGATTGTCGACGACGTCACGAACAGGATCATCTTGGTGCGCCGCACGTGCACGCCCGAATAGCGCGCCACCTCTTTGTTGTTGCCGATCACATAGACATAGCGACCAAATCCGGAGTATTGAAGAATGATAATCGCAAAGACCAAAAGCACAAAGAAGATGATCAGCGCCAGCGGGAACGGGCCGATCAACGGTTGCTGCCCCAGCCGATTGAACCACTGGGGGAAGCCGCCGATCGAGCGATCTTCAACCAGGACATAGGCCAGGCCGCGATAGCCGATCAGCCCCGACAGCGTCACCACCAACGACGGCAAGCCGACTACGCCGATCCAGAAGCTGTTGAACAGACCCGCCGCCACGCCGGCCAGCAGCGCCACTGCCACCGCCCACTCCATCGGCGTGCCGTTGGCATAGAGAAAGCCGGCCGTGCATGCGCTGAAGCCCATCACCGAGGCCACCGAGAGATCGATCTCAGCGTTGATGATGATGAAGGTCATGATGAGCGCCACGATGATCTTTTCGATCGACAACTGGAAAAGATTGATCCAGTTGCCCAGCGTCATGTAGCCGGGCGCGTTCAAGGCATTGTAGACCACCGTCACGGCCAACAGCACCAGCAGCAGCCCTTCCCACCGCTGCAAAAATGCAGCCCTATGTCGCATGCCGCGCTCCTCCTTGTTCCACGCTGAGGCTGGCGGAGGAGGTCTGCAGCTCATGGCGCACCCACGCCTTGCGCAGCCGATTCATGACGACGGTGTCGGTCGCCACCGCCAGCAAGATCATCAGACCGAGCAGCGCGTTGCGCCAGAATTCGCTGATGGCCAGCCAGCGGATCAGGCTGTTGTCGATAATGTCGATGAGCAGCGCGCCCAAAAAGGCGCCGAAAGGCGACCCGATGCCGCCGTTGATGTTCACGCCGCCGACCACCGCCGCCGCCACCGACTTGAGCTCGATCCCCTGTCCGGCCACCACCGTGATGTTGCCAAAGCGCGCCAGAAAGACGAAGCCGGCCAGCCCTGCCAGGGCGCCGCTCAGCAAAAAGGCTGTGAAGACCATGCGTTGCGCCGGAAAGCCGGCCACGCGCGCCGCCTCGGGATTCGAGCCGATGGCGTAAAGCCGCCGCCCCCAGGTCATATATGTGACGAGAATCTGAAACGCAATCACTACAATCAGTGCAATCAGGAAAAGCAAACGAATCTCGACGGCGCCGATGCTGAAGGCGTTGAGCGGCGGCAGATTGACCAGCCAGCGCGGCAGCTCGCTCGTCAGCACGCTCTTGGCGCCGGAGAATTCCACCAGCAACGTTCGGTAGATGGCCAGGGTGCCCAGCGTCACGATGATCGCCGGCACGCGGCCATAGGCCACCAGCACGCCGTTGAGCGCTCCCATCGCCGCGCCCATGCCTACAGCCATCAACACCACCGCCAGCGGCGGCAGATCGTTGTTGGCCGCCAGCATTGTGCCGGTCGCATAGGCTGTGAAGCCCACGATCGAGCCGACGGAGAGGTCGATGTTGCGCGTCAGAATGACCAGCGTCTGTCCCACCGCCACGATCGCCACCACGGCCACGCTCGTCGAGATGCGCGTGAAGGTGCGCGGATGCAGATAATTCTCGATCTGTGTGCTGAAGAAGAGTGCAAGCGCGAGGATCAGGCCGATCAACACCAGCTCGCGGATCTGCTCCGGCTGAAAGCGACGACGCAGTTCGTTCATAGCTCCACCGCCTGTGTTGTCAGGGACGACTGCACCTGACCGTTCGATGAGAGCTCCTGGCCCATCGCCGCCATGATGACGCGTTCCTGCGTCGCTTCATCACGCGAGAAGACGCCCATTTGCCGTCCCTCGCGCATCACCAACACGCGGTCGCTCATGGCGAGCACCTCCGGCAGGTCGGATGAGATCAAAATGATGCCCAACCCTTGCGCAGCCAGGTCGCTGATGATGTGGTGCACCTCGGCCTTGGCGCGCACGTCGATGCCGCGCGTCGGTTCGTCCAGAATCAGCAGACGCGGCTGTGTGTTGAGCCATTTGCTGAGCATCACCTTCTGTTGGTTGCCGCCGGACAGCTTGGCGACCTCCAGGTTCACCGAAGGGGTGCGAATCATCAGTCGCTCGCGATAGCTTTCGGCGGTGCGCTGCTCCTCCTTGCGACGCACCAGACCCAGCGCGCTGAGATAACGACGCAGCGAGGGCAGCGTGATGTTGCTGGCGATCGACATCGGCAACGTCAACCCCAAGCCGCGCCGGTCTTCGGTGACGTAGGCGATGCCTAGCTTCAAGGCATGGTCCGGGCTTTTGATCTGCACCGGTCGACCCTCGAAGAGAATTTCTCCCTGGTCGGCGGGTTCGATGCCGAAGAGCGCCAGCCCGACGTCGGTGCGTCTGGCCCCGATCAATCCTGCGAAGCCCAGCACTTCCCCTTCATAAATATCGAACGTGACGCCGCTGAAGACGCCTTCTTTGCCGAGATTGCGCACAGACATCAGCAATTTGCCGCGTGGAACGGCGCTCTTGGCGAAGAACTCGCTCACTTCGCGGCCGACCATCTCGCGGATCATCAGCTCGCGCTGGGCGTCGAGTTCCTCCGGCGCAGCGCGCAGCCGGGAGGAGATCACCCGCCCATCGCGCAACACGGTGATGCGATCCGCAACGCGGAAGACCTCCTCCATGCGATGGCCGATGAAGAGAATCGCCACCCCTTTGCTGCGCAGCGACTCGATGATGCGAAACAGTTGGTTGACCTCATGCGCCGAGAGCGAGGCGGTCGGCTCATCCATGATGAGCACGCGCACGTTGAGCGAGATGGCCCTGGCGATCTCGACCGCCTGCTGCGCCGCCAATGTCAACCCGCGCGCAGGCATGCGCACGTCCAGCCGCACGTCGAGCTGCGCCAGGATCGCCTCGGCGTCGCGATGGAGCTTTCCCCAATTGACGAACGCCCCCCGGTTGCGATGGCTGATGAAGATGTTTTCTGCGACGTTCAGGTCAGGAAAGACCATCGGCTCCTGGTAGATGGCGGCGATGCCCAGCGTCTGCGCCTCCTGCGAGTTGTGGATGCGCACCGGCGCGCCGTCGAGCAGGATGACGCCGCTGTCCGGCTGGTGCACGCCGGTCATGATCTTGATCAGCGTCGATTTGCCGGCGCCGTTCTCGCCGATCAGCGCATGCACCTCGCCCGGATAGAGTGTAAGCGACACGTCGTCCAGCGCCTGCGTGGCGTCAAAGCGCTTGGAGATGTGACGCATTTCGAGGATGGGACGAGACGTCGTCGATAGCTCGGACATGGTTGTGTGTTTCGTATCGCGTGTGCGGCGGACGTCGCTGCAACGCCCGCCGCTTCCGTCGTCTACTGGAATCCTCCGCTGGTTGTTGCAACGCCGCGCTCGCGGCGGATCTTTTCTTCATAGCCGGACGCTTTGTAGGCGGCGATGGGATCTACGGGAACGCCCATCTCCTCGCGCACGACCGCCAGCAGCGGACGCACGTCGGTGCGGAAGGCGTCGGTGAGCAGCTTGTGCGCCAGCAAGACCTCGCCTGCAGCCTGAAGCTCGGCCAGCTGTTTGCGCGGCACGATCAGCGCCTTCGCATACGCCTCTTGACAGTTGAGCACCGACTGGATCATCGGCGCCATCTTGCCCTCGATGTTGTGACACTGGTCGATCATGTAGGCGACGTTGCGCGCCGAGGCGCTCAGGGCCGGGTCGTCGCTCATCTCGGCGGCGACCAGCTCGTTGTAAATTAGGAACAGCTCATACGGATTGACGCTGCCCACGATCAGGTCGTCGTCCGCGTATTTGCGGTTGTTGAAGTGGAAGCCGCCCAGCTTGCCTTCATCCAGCAAGAAGGCGACGATCTGCTCGATGTTGACGCCTTGGGCGTGATGGCCCAGGTCAACCAGCACCTGGGCGGCGTCGCCCAGCTTGAGCGCCCAGGCGTAGGCGGTGCCCCAGTCTGGGATGTCGGTGCTGTAGAAGGCCGGCTCGAAAAATTTGTATTCGATCAACATGCGCCCGCCGGCGGGCAGATGCGGCTTGACCGCCTCCAGCCCCTGCTCGAAACGACGCTTGCGCTCGCGCAGCGAATCCTGTCCGGCGTAGTTGGTGCCGTCGGCGAACCACAGGCTGAGAATGTTGCTGTTGAGCTTGCGCATGATCTCGCAGCACTCCAGGATGTGGTCGAGCGCGCGCTCGCGCACGGCCGGGTCCGGGTTGCCCAGCGAGCCGAGCTTGTATTCGTCGTCCTGGAAGACGTTGGGGTTGACGGCGCCGATGCGAATGCCTTGGGCTTCGGCGTACTGACGCATAGCGTCGTAGTCGCCGTCGGCGGGTTTGTCCCAAGGGATGTGCACGGCGACCGTAGGGGCGATGCCGGTCATTTTGTGCACCATGGCCGCGTCGTCGAGCTTCTGCTGCGTCGTCGTCGCAGCGCCGGGCCAGGCGAACGCCTTGAAGCGCGTGCCGCTGTTGGCGTAGCCCCAACTGGGCGTCTCGATGTGCTGGCGCTTGAGCGCCGCTTTGACCGCTTCGACGTCGACGCCTGCCTGGGTGAGCTGCTCCGCCAGGATCTCGTAGGCAGCCTGATAATTCGCCATCGCTGAATTCCCTCCTCTATTGATGATTCATTTTGCCTGCAAACGACGACCGGATGACCGATCATCGCCAAGAGACGCCGTCCGCCGGCGTCCACACTGTTATTTTGAAAGGCCAATGGCCGGGGCACTCGGATGAAGCGCTATCAAGTATATGTCTTTTGCGTATTCTATGCAACTGCGAAGATTCTTTTTCGCAGCGCTTTCGATTCGTCTCAGTTTGCCCGCAAAAACTCCCCAGAAGACCGGTGAAATCGATGGCGACGTCTTCTATACTCATGTTTGCACCCGGTGCGCGCACGCCATTTTGCACAGAAACAGAAAGGGAAGAGCAACGATGTCTCAACCGAACCTGGAGCTGCTTTTTACTGCGATTGTGGATGGGGACGCCAAAAGGGCGGCTGCCGTCGCCCAGGCGGCGGTGGCGGCGGGCGTCGATCCACAGACGATGCTCACTGAATACATGATTCCGGCGATGGATGAGGTCGGCGCCCGCTTCGAGGCGAATGAATGCTTTGTGCCGGAGCTGCTCATCTCGGCGCGCGCCATGAAGGCGGCGATGGAAGTGATTCGACCGCTGCTGCTGGGCAGGGCGGTCGAGCCGGCCGGCCGCGTTGTGATCGCCACGGTGCAGGGCGACTTGCATGACATCGGCAAGAATCTGGTGGCCACCATGCTCGAAGGCGGCGGCTTTCAGATCGTCGACGTCGGCGTCGATGTCAGCCCGGACAAGCTCGTCGAAGCCGTGCAGGTGCATCAGCCGCAGATCGTGGCGCTCTCGGCGCTGCTCACCACGACCATGCCGTCGATGAAGCGCATGATCGACCGCCTGGTGCAGGAGGGACTGCGTCAGCGCGTGAAAGTGATGGTGGGCGGCGCGCCGGTGACGCAGGACTTCGCCGAGGAGATCGGAGCGGACGGGTACAGCGACAACGCCGCCGGCGCGGTCACGTTGGCGCGTCGCTTCGTAGGCGTCGCGGCGTGACTGACCTTACCGAAGGCGCCCCGCCTAGCGGCGCCGATAACGCCCAACGAAGCACGCCAGGTGCCAGGCTCACGGAGCATTTCCGTGCTTTTTTGCTCTTGTGGCTTTGCGTTGAATCAATTCTGGGGAACAGCGCATGAATCCTCGCGAACGTTTTACAGCCGTGATGCACTATCAGCCGCGCGACCGCTGCCCGATCATGGACTTTGGTTTTTGGGAGGAGACGCTGACCATCTGGCAGGATCAGGGGTATCCTGCCGGCGTGGATCCCGACCTTTTCTTCGGCATGGACCCGCAGTGGCGCATGTGCGGCTGCATTGTGGGGCTGTGGCCCCCTTTTCCGACGCTGAAACTGGTCGACGAGGGGGAGACCGAAATCGTCCAGCAGGCCGACGGCGTCATCGTGCAGCGCGGCAAATTTCTCGGTTCGATCCCTCGTCATCTGCGCCACACGCTTGTAGATCGCGACAGTTGGAACGCTTTTTACAAGCCGCGCCTGCGCGCCGATGACCCACTGCGCCTGCCCGCAGGTCCGGCCTGGGAGATGCAGCTCGCCGAATGGACGCGCCCCGACCGCGACTATCCGCTCTTCATCGAGGCGGGTTCGCTTTACGGCGTGGCGCGCAACTGGTTTGGCCTCGAACGCATCTCTGAGATCATGTACGACGATCGCCCCCTCTTCGAGGAGATCGTCGAGACGCTGGCCGACGTCGTTGTCGCCGTGTTGGAGTTTGTGCTTGGCGCCGGCGTGCGCCCCGAAGCCGCCAGCATGTGGGAGGACATGGCCTACAGCGGCGGCCCGTTGATGTCGCCCAAGCTGTTCAAGCAAATTCTCGCGCCGCATTACAAGCGCATCACCGCCACCTTGAATAAATACGGCGTGGACATCGTCTTCGTGGACTGCGACGGCAACATCGAGCTGCTTGCGCCGCTCTGGCTGGAGGCGGGCGTCAACACCATGTTTCCGATCGAGGTCGGCAAGTGGAAAGCCGATCCGTTCGAGTTTCGACGGCGCTATGGCAAGGCGATGCGGCTGATGGGCGGCTTCGACAAACACATTCTGATGGCGTCCAAGGAGGCCATCACTTGCGAGATCGAACGCCTGGCGCCGCTGGTGGAGGAGGGCGGCTACATTCCCACGCCCGACCATCGCGTGCCGCCCGACGTGCCGTTCGAGAACTATCTTTTCTACATTGAGGAGGCGAAACGCGTGTGGGGCAAAGGGCTCGCCAACCTCAAGCCCACGGGCAAGCCGGAGAAACGAGGGTGACAGGATGCAACCGCGTGAACGATTCATCGCCGCGCTCGAGCGCAGGCCGCTCACCGGCCGCGTGCCGCACTTCGAGCTCGTCTTCTTTTTGACCATGGAAGCGTTCGGCAAGGTGCACCCCTCCCATCGCAACTACAGCCAGTGGGGGCAGATGGAGGAGAAAGAGCGCGAGCTCCATCGTCTCGATATGGCGGACATCTACATCGCCACCGCCGAGCGCTTCGAGCACAGCGCCATTTTCATCCATCCGAACCCCGACACCGTCGAGGAGACGATCCGGCTGATCGACATCCTCCGTGAAAAGACGGGCGACCGCTATTTTTTGATGCGTCACGGCGACGCCACCTTCAGCATCCCGGATGGCAAAGAGATGTTCGCCTTCGCCGAACGTCTGGCCGACGATCCCGAAGGGCTGAAGCGAGAAGCGCAACAGAAAGTCGACGCCGCCATTCGTCGGGCCGAGGTGTACGCACGCCATGGCGGGCTGGACGGCTTCGCCCTGTGCGCCGACTACTGCTTCAACAGCGGACCCTTCCTCAGCCCTCGCCACTTCGCCGAGTTCATCACGCCCTATCTGGCGCAGTTGACGGCGGCGTATCGGGACATGGGTTTTTACGTGATTAAACACACCGACGGCAACATCATGCCGATCATCGACCAGCTTGTGGCCACCAAACCGCATGCGCTGCATTCGCTCGACCCCCAGGCAGGCGTCGACATCGCCGAAGTCAAGCGGCGCTACGGCGATCAGGTCTGTTTAATCGGCAACGTGAACTGCGCCTTGCTCGACACCGGCGCGCCGGAGGAGATCGCCGAATCTGTGCGCTATGCGCTGCGCAACGGCATGCCGGGGGGCGGCTACATCTTTTCGACGAGCAACTGCATTTACACCGGCATGCCGTTGAAGTCGTATGAGTTCATGCTGGAAATCTGGCGGCGCGAAGGGGTTTATGCATGAAATGCGCGTCCCCGACCCCAGCTGGCAGTCGGGGACGCCGGGATGCATTCATCGGCGCGGGTCGGATGATTCAACGCGAGTGCGCAGCCACTCCGCAGTTTCGGCCTCTGGAATCTCCACCTGTTCGCCTGAAATCAAATCTTTGATCGCCACAACGCCGGCCTCAAGCTCGCGCGGGCTGAGCAACACGGCGTAGCGGATGCCGCGCTCCTCGGCGTACTTGAATTGCTTGCCGTAGCGGTCGTTTTCTGGGTAGAGGTCGACGCGCAGGCCCGCCTTGCGCAGCCGATGCGCCAGTGCAAGGCTGGCGGCGACGGTGCTTTCGTCGAAGAGGGTGACGAGCGCCTGCGGCTGCGTGCTGAGGCGGGCCGGGAACATGCCCCGCTCCTCCATGATCAGGATGATGCGCTCCAGGCCGAGGCTGAAGCCGCACGCCGGGATGCTCTGCCCGCAGAACATGCCGATCAGGTCATCGTAGCGTCCGCCGCCCCCGCCGGAGCCGCTCAGACCGGGAAATTCGATCTCGAAGATGGGGCCGGTGTAATAGCTCAGGCCGCGTGCCAGGTAGGGGTCGACGCGCAGATGTTCGGCGGCCGGTCCAACTTTGCAAAGGGCGACGACTGCCTTCAGTTCGGAGACGCCGCGACTGCCCACGTCAGAGGGCTGCAACAGCGTCTGCAGCCAGTCGAGGACCTCGTCCACGCCGGCCGGCGCGCTCGCCATCGTCTCCAGCAACTTTTGGGCAGCCTGCGCAGGCACGCTGCGTTCATCCAGCTCCTCGCGCACGCCTTCCATGCCGATCTTGTCGAGCTTGTCGATGGCGACCAGCGCACTGCTTTCCAACGCGGGGGGCACGCCGGCGATCTCCATTAGCCCGCGCAAGATCATGCGATGGTTCAGCCGGATGTGAAAACTCTCTGCGCCGCGGAAACCCAACTCCTGCAACACCTCGGCGCCGGCGGCGAGCACCTCCGCCTCTGCGGTGGGGCTGGTCGTTCCGACGATGTCGACGTCGCACTGGTAGAACTCGCGATAGCGCCCCTTCGCCGGACGGTCGGCGCGATAGACCGGCTGAATCTGATAGCGCTTGAAGTAGCGGGGCAGTTTGCTGCGATATTCGGCGACGACGCGCGCCAGGGGCACGGTCAGGTCGTAGCGCAGGCCGGCGTCGCTGATGCTGTTCTCCGTCGGCGAGTCGGCCAGGGCGCGCGCCAGCTTTTCCCCACGCTTAAGCACGCGAAAGATGAGCTGGTCGCCCTCTTCGCCATATTTACCAAGCAGCGTGCTCAGCCGCTCCATCGTCGGCGTCTCCAGCGGCTCAAAGCCGTAGCGCTGATAGACGCGCTTGACCACGTCGATCACATAATCGCGTCGCAGCACATCCAGCGGCAGGAAGTCGCGCATGCCGCTTAACGGTTCGGTGTTTGTCTTCGCCATAGAATTCTCAATGAATGCTCAATTAAGCTTGCACTACAAAAGCTTCCACCACAAAGACCCGAAGACACAAAGCGAGTCGATAGTGGAATTCGGGTCTTAAGACCTGGTGAAAATTCTACGCGCCCCCAGGTTTACTACGACAACAAATACTCTGGCTCCACGTATTCCAGGTCAAAGGCTTCGGCGACGCCCTCACAGGTCACATGGCCCTGATAGGTGTTCAACCCCAGCATGAGCGCTCGATTCTTGCGCACGGCGTCGAGACCCTCATCGGCGAGCTGCAGCACATACGGCAGGGTCTGGTTGTTGAGCGCAAAGGTGCTCGTGCGCGGCACGGCGCCCGGCATGTTGGCGACGCAGTAGTGCACGACGCCGTCGACGACGTAGGTGGGGTTGCTGTGCGTCGTCGGCCGCGTCGTCTCGATGCAGCCGCCCTGATCGACGGCGACGTCGACGATGACGGCGCCCTCGCGCATGCGAGAAACCATGCTGCGCGTCACCAGATGCGGCGCGCGTCCGCCCGGGATCAGCACTGCGCCGATGACGAGGTCGGCGTTAAGCACCACCTCCTCGATGTTGTACTCGTTGCTCGTGCGCGTGCGCAGCCGGCCGCCGTGGATGTCGTCGAGATAGGTCAGGCGATCATGGTTGATGTCCAGCACGGTGACGTGCGCGCCCATCCCCACGGCGATCTTGACGGCGTTGCTGCCGACCGTGCCGCCGCCCAACACCGCGACGTTGGCGGGCGCCACCCCGGGCACGCCGCCCATCAGGATGCCGCGCCCACCCTGGGGCTTCTCCAGGAAAAAGGCGCCGACCTGCGCCGCCATGCGCCCCGCCACCTCGCTCATCGGCTGCAGCAAGGGCAGCTTGCCATCGGGCGTTTGCACGGTCTCGTAGGCGATGGCCGTCACTTTCTTCTCCAGCAGGGCGTGCGTCAGACGCCGATCCGCAGCCAGATGTAAATAGGTGAAGAGCATCAACTCAGAACGCAGATAGCGATATTCCGTCTCGATCGGTTCTTTCACCTTGACCACCATCTGCGCCGACCAGGCGTCCGCCGGGTCGGCGACCAGTTCGCCGCCGGCGGCGAGATACTCCTCATCCGGAATCGAGCTTCCCAGGCCGGCGCCGCTCTCGACGAGCACGCGATGGCCTCGTCGCGTCAAGGCGCGCACGGCGCCGGGGGTCAATCCGACGCGACCTTCGTTGTCTTTGATCTCTTTGGGCACTCCGATCAACATGATCGCCACCTCCGTTGGTAGTCTGTGCTTTGGATTGCTTGTTTCCGTTTTTCCTGGCGCGGTCGGCCTGGAAACCCGCCCCCATTGGCGGAGCTTCGCCCTCGTTACAGGGAGTGTATCAATGAACACACGCTTTGCCAAAGCGCTCAGTTGCGTAGAGAATGATCCCATGATGACAGACGAAGCGCGCACCGAGAACATGCATCGACCGGCTTACGGCCAAACGCAGCGTCGGACAAAAAAAGGCCGCCCATCTCCGGCGATCCGCTTCTGGCGGGGCGCCCACCGCGTCTGGGGGCGTCTTTTCTGCGGCGTCGTCAACGCCTGGCGCAGGCTGCGCAAAGGGAGTCTACCCGACTATGTGGTGATTACGCTGCGAGGCGACCTGCAGGAAAGAGATCCGGAAAGGCCCTGGTTTTTTGATTTCCTGCCCGGCTACCGTCCGCCGCAGACGATCGAAAGCCTGCAGCGGGCGTTCGATCGCATCACCGACGACCCCGACGTGCGCGGGGTGTTGCTCCTTTTCAAGGACGCCTCCATCAGCCTGGCGCAGGCGCAAAGCCTCGCCGCCCTCTTCGAGCGCTTTCGCCGCTGGTCGCTGGAGCGCAATGGCCGACGCCAGGCGCAGCGCATCGTGGCCTTCGTCGAGCAGGGAACGACCGCCGTCCTTATGGCCGCCAGCGCCGCCGATCAACTGATTCTGGCGCCGCTGTCCGACTGGAGCGTCCTCGGCCTGCGCGCGGCGCCTCTCTTCCTGCGGCGGACGCTGGCGCAGTTGGGCGTGGAGATGGAGGTCGTGCGCGTGGCGCCGTGGAAGACGGCCGCCGACCCCTTCATTTTCGACGGACTGACGGAGGAGGCGCGCACGCAGTACGAATGGTTGCTCGACAGCCTTTACAGCGACCTCGTTGAGCAGATCGCTCGTGGACGGAAACTGGCCCCTGAACAGGTGCGCGCGCTGATCGACCGTGCGCCGCTCACGGCGCAAGAGGCGCTGGAGGCGGGCCTGGTCGACGCGCTCGCCTATGAAGATGAGCTGCCCACGCTGTTGGGAGACAAGACGAAACCGGCGCGCCTGAAAGCCTATCGCCGCGTCCACGCCTTGCTCTATCGCAGGGTGCGCCCCCCTGCAGAGGGCGTCATCGGCGTCATCACGCTCAACGGCTCGATCTTGCCGGGCGAAAGTCGCTCCTTCCCTATCCCACTGCCCATTTTCGGCGAGGAGACGATCGGCAGCGCCACGGCGCAGCAGATCATTCGCGCGGCGCGCCAGAACAAAGCGCTCGACGCCGTCATCGTATGCGTCGATTCTCCGGGCGGCTCCGCGCTCGCCAGCGACCTGATCTGGCGCGAGCTGACGCTGCTCGACGCCGAAAAGCCGGTCATCGTCTACATGGGCGACGTTGCGGCGAGCGGCGGCTACTACATTTCTGCGCCAGGGCGGAAAATTGTTGCGCAACGCGCCACCCTCACCGGCAGCATCGGCGTCATCTTCGCCAAGGTCAACCTCAAGGACGCTTTCGCCAAAATCGGCGCGCGGCGAGACGAAGTCAAGCGCGGCGCCCACGCCGACATCTACAGCGACGTCACGCGCTGGCAGGGCGAATTGATGGAGCGCATCGAGCAGATGTTGAATCACATCTACGCGCAATTCAAAGCGCGCGTGGTCGAAGGGCGCAAACTCGACCCTGAGCGCATCGAGTCGCTGGCAGGCGGTCGCGTCTGGACAGGCGCGCAGGCGCTGACGCATGGCTTAATCGACGCCGTGGGCGATTTCCAACGCGCCGTCGAGATCGCAGCGGCGGAGGCCGGGCTGGCCGACGCCCGGCGCGTGGCGTTGATTCCTGTCACGGCCCCGCGGCGATGGCTGCCGCCCGCCCCCCTGGAAGCGGCGCAACGGCTGGCAGGGGGGCGGCGCTCTCCTCAGCTTACGGAGATGAGCGCCCTGATGCTCGACCGTGAACTCCAGTCGCTGTTGGAAAGAGGCGCTTTTTGGCTGATCGAACCCGATCTGCCGAAATTTTACTGATCTTTAGGTTCGATATTCAATCTTTTGGGAGATTTCATGGAATTTCACAAATGTTTTTGACGGTTTGCCGAGGGTCTACGGCGCTCTTTCCCCCTCTCCCATCCTTGGGAGAGGGGGGCAGGGGGTGAGGGCCTTCCTGCGGCTACGGCGCTCTTTCCCCCTCTCCCATCCTTGGGAGAGGGGGCAGGGGGTGAGGGCCTTCCTGCGGCTACGGCGCTCTTGCCCCCTCTCCCATCCTTGGGAGAGGGGGCAGGGGGTGAGGGCTTTTTTTCGCGTCCAGGTCGACCTTTATCTTAATCACTCTCCCATCCTTGGGAGAGGGGGGCAGGGGGTGAGGGCCTTCCTGCGGCTGCAGCGCTCTTTCCCCCTCTCCCATCCTTGGGAGAGGGGGCAGGGGGTGAGAGCCCATCCACAGCATGAAGTGCGTCTTAGATTCATAGATTGACCTGGAAACCTGTAGCTGTATCCAAGAAAGGAGGCGACGATGCAATTTCTGGCGGCCTTATTGATGAGCGTGTTGTTATGGTGGCCTGGGGGAGGCGTTGCACAGCAGGACTGGGAGCCGCTCCCTCCACCTTTCTGCGGCGAATTATCCGAAGCCGACTGTCAGTTGCTGATCGACTCCCAGGAGATGATGCGCAACGTCTCTTCGCTGCGCCTGTCGATGGCCCTAGAAGCGGATGTAACAGGCATTCCGACCATCGCCGAGGAAGACCTCGCCTTCGAGATGCAGATCGATACGACGATGCATCTCGATCCGGAAGTGTATGAACGGATGCGCCGACTTGCGCCAGAGATGGGCAAGGACAGTGATGAGGAATTGTCGGACCAATACGAACAACTGGGTGATCTGCTCGTGCAGTTCTATGAGACGGCCGCCATGGACATTCAGTTGCAAATGGCGCTGCCTCGGCTTTTGATTGACGCTGTGGAGCAGGAAGAGGGCGTGGCGCCGTCGGAGCAGATCGGGCTCGAAATGCGTCTGCTCGACGGCTACATGTACATCAATATGGAGAAACTGGCCGAAAGCTCTCCCGAGCTGCGCGCCCAGCTGGAGAGGGAGCGCATGAACGGCTGGATCGGCTTCGACCTGGTGAGTCAGATACGCAGCGATCTGCTGCGGTCTACGTCCGGCACGGCTGAATCTCTCCAGATGGGAATGTGGTCGGCGCAACTGATGAACGACGAAACGATCCGTCAACTGCTTGAGCCTTACATCACCGTGCAGCGACTGGATGACGAGGAGCGCAACGGAGAGCAAGTCGCCGTCTTTCGCACCTCGCTTGACTTCGCCCGCCTTGCCGCCCGCCCAGACTTCAGCCGACTCCTGCGCGTTCTGGTGGATCGCGTAGGGGAGCTCACCGGTGAACCGATGAATGACCAGGAAATCGGGCTAACGATCCTGGGCTTTCAGATGATCGCCAATGTGCTGGCGCGCTCCTCCCAGTTCGAGATGATTCAGGCAATCGGCGTGGATGCGCCCTATCTGCATCGACAAAGCTTTTCGGTTCGACTCGACTTCAGCGGCCTGTTGACGTTCCTGGCCCTCGCCGGGGAAGAGCTTCCTGCCGAGCTGCAGGGCGCCCGGCCGATCTTCACCCTCGACGCAGACTTCCGCTACAGCGACTTCGACGCCGCGCCTCCCGTCGAGAAGCCGGCGCGCGCCAGAATCATTCCTCTGGATTCGCTGGATCAAGAAACCATCAACCTGATTTCGTAAGTGGAGCAAACGCATGTTCGACGCACGCTTCGTCCGCCCGCAATTTCCGGCGCTGAGCGAACGCTACAACGGCAAGCCTGCCATTTTCTTCGACAACCCCGGCGGCACGCAGGTGCACGAGTCGGTGATTCATGCCATGACCGACTATCTGACGCGGCGCAACGCCAACACGCATGGCGTCTTCGCCACCAGCCGGCTGAGCGATGAAACCCTCGACTACGCACGTCAGGCCGCCGCCGACCTGCTCGGCGCAGCGCCGGAGGAGGTCATCTTCGGGGCCAACATGACCACGCTGACCTTCATGTTGAGCCGTTCGCTGGCCGCCGAGTTCGGCCCCGAGGATGAGATCATCGTGACGCGCCTCGACCACGACGCCAACGTCTGGCCGTGGGTGATGATGGCGGAGGACACCGGCGCACAGGTGCGCTGGGCGGACGTCGACCTGGAGACCTGCACGCTGGACATGGAGCATTTTCGTTCGTTAATCAACGAGCGCACCCGGCTGGTGGCGGTCGGCTACGCCAGCAACGCCGTCGGCACAATCAACGATGTGCAGACGATCATCCGCTGGGCGAAGGAGGTGGGCGCCTACACCTACATCGACGCCGTGCAATACGCGCCGCACAGCCTGATCGACGTCAAAGCGCTCGACTGCGATTTTTTGGCGTGCAGTGCATACAAATTTTTCGGACCGCACATCGGATTGCTCTTCGGCAAGCGCGAACATCTGGAGCGACTGCGCGCCTACCGCGTGCGCCCCGCCGGCGATGCGCTGCCCGGCAAGTGGGAGACCGGCACCAAGAACCATGAAGGCATGGTCGGCGCAGCCGCAGCCATCGATTATATCGCCAGCCTCGGCGCAACCTACGGGCGCGCGTCGGCCAGCGCCTCGCGCCGTGAAAAATTGGCGGCGGCCTGGGAGGTGATCGGCGCCTACGAATACCAGTTGATGGATCGTCTGCTCACAGGTCTCAAGACCATCCCGCGCGTGCGCATCTACGGCGTCACCGACCGCATGGACTGGGACAAACGCCTGGCGACGGTGTCGATTCGCAAAGAGGGATTGACGCCGGAAGCGCTGGCGCTCAAGCTCGCCGAGGAGAACATCTTTGTATGGAACGGCAACTTCTATGCGGTCTCCATCAGCGAGCGGCTCGGCGTGGAGGAAAGCGGCGGATTGGTGCGCATCGGGCTTGTGCATTACAACACGATCGAGGAGGTCGATCGCTGTCTGGCGCTCATCGACAGGGCGTGACTGTGCAGGAGAAGAGCCATGTCCGACGGCGTCGATAACGATCACGATTGCCGATCACGATTGCGTAGATCGACTCACCACAGGAAGAGGAATTTCCGTGTCAGAAATTGTTTATTATTTTGAGGACATTCAGCCGGGCGCAGTGCTGGAACTGGGCAGCCGCACCGTAAGCGAGAGCGAGATCATCGCCTTCGCCCGCGAATATGACCCCCAGCCGTTTCACATCGACAAAACGGCTGCAGAACGCTCGATCTTCGGCGGGTTGATCGCCAGCGGGTGGCACACTTGCAGCCTGACCATGCGCCTGCTCGTCGATGGCTTTCTCTGTCGCGCCGCCAGCCTGGGTTCGCCCGGCGTCGAGCAGATTCGCTGGCTGCGCCCTGTGCGTCCGGGCGACACCCTCTCCGCCCGCATCGTCGTGCTGGAGACGCGCCCCTCGCAGAGCAAGCCCGATCGCGGCGCGGTGCGCATGCGCACCGAGGTCAGCAACCAACAGGGCGAACTGGTGATGACGATGGAAAGCACCGGGCTGATCGGTCGTCGCCCCTGAAATGGTCTTGCGGAGGTGAATCGATGGCGTTGAATATTGTGCGCCTGATGCCGCCCTTGTGGTTCGCCTGCGCCTTGTTGCTCTGCGGTGGCGCAGCGCTCGCACAGGCGGAGCCGCAGGCGATTGGGACGGTTCCGCCCGCAACTGCGGAGCGCCTCTTTGCGTCCGGCTTCGAGTGCAACGAAGCAGGGTATCGCGACGGCGAGATTCCCAACGATGAGCTGGTGGACGCGCCCAACCGCATCCCCAACGGCTGGGAAGTGACCTACAACGGCGAAACGCCGATCGTCGACAGCGCGCGCATCCATTATGCAAAAAGTTGCGAAGGTTCGGCGCACGTCGAGCGCATCGCAGGCATCGACAGCGTGGTGATCAAAGCGCGTGACCTGGAATGGTCGTCGGCGCCGGGCAAACCGTTCGACGTTGCGCTCTATCAGCAGGTCAACGTGGTCAGCGGCACAGCCTATAGCCTGAGCGGCTGGATGCTCACGCTCTGCGGCGGCAGCAACACCAAACCGCGCAACGACTGCCCCGACGGCTATTACATGGCGAAGATGCTCGGCGTTGACCCGACAGGCGGCGTCGATATGAACGCCGAGAGTGTGCAGTGGGTGGAAAATCGCCGTAATTTTGTCGAACCGGACGGCGTCACGCGCGTCGGCTGGCAGAATCTCCGTCTGGGCGTCACGGCGCAGGCGCCGACGATCACCGTCTTCGCGCGCATCCACAGCCCCTTTCAATGGCACGGCAACCACGGCTTCATCGACGCCCTCAGCCTGGTGCAGGCGCCGACGGCGACGCTCACGGCCACGACGCCGGTGACCGGCAGTGTAGCTGTCACCCTGAGCTGGGGCGGCGACCTCGGACCGGACATTCCGCTGATCCCGAACAGCGCGCACCGCCTGCTCTTTGACATTCAATACTGGCATGACGCCAACGGCCGCTGGCGCGACGTCGTCGGCGACGTGGAGGCCGGCGAGACGGTCTTTCACGCCGCCTGTCCGGGCAGCCTCTACCGCTTCCGCGTCCTGCCGCGCGCCGAGCAGCCCGTCGGCTCATCCGGCGCATGGCCCAATCAGCGCTACCCCGGCGTCTGGAGCGAACCGATCGACGTGTTTGTTCCCGCTCCGGAGGTTGAGGCTGTGGCGCCGGCTGAGCCGGTCGACGCGCAGAGCTTCCTGCCCTTCGTCGCCGCGCAGAGAACTTGCTAAGAAGACGCGCCGGAGCGCTTCGCCGTCACAACGCAGAACTTCCAGAGGAGGCGGTGGACCACGCAGCACGCTGGCCGTTGCTTTCCCTAACTACACCTTCCCTGCTTTGTCGGGCGCGCGGTTCACTGGTAAAATTTCATGTCATGATGCCCGACCTGACGAGGACTGAAGCGATCGCCGCCAACCTGGAGTCCGTGCGCCGACGCATGGCGGCTGCTGCACTGCGCAGCGGACGAAACCCTTCCGACGTGCGGCTGGTGGCGGTGAGCAAACAGCACCCGCTGGAAGACATCGAAGCGGCGATGGCGGCGGGCCAGCTCGACTTCGGCGAGAATCGCCTCGAGGAGCTGTGGCCGAAGGTCGAGGCGGCGCGCGCCAGAGGACTCGACGCCATCCGCTGGCACATGATCGGCGTCATTCAGAGCCGCAAGACGCGCGACGCCATTGGGCCCTTTGTGTTGATCCATTCAGTCGATCGCGTCAAGATCGCCCAGCGGCTCAGCCGCGACGCCATCGCCGCCGGTTGCGTCATGGATGTGCTGCTCGAAATCAACGTCAGCGGAGAAGCCACCAAACATGGCTTTACGCCGGATGAATTGCGCAGCGTGGCGGGCGATCTGCTGGCGTTGCCCGGCATTCGCATCCACGGGCTGATGACGATGGCGCCTTTTGAGGTGGAGCCGGAGGCAACGCGTCCGGTCTTTCGTGCGTTGCGCATGTTGCGCGATGAGCTTGCCGCTCGTTTCCCGCAGGGCGACTGGCGCGAGCTTTCGATGGGGATGACCAACGATTTTGAAGTGGCGATCGAAGAAGGCGCCACCATCGTGCGCATTGGATCGGCGATCTTCGGAGCCAGAAGCGAGTGATGGATATGCTCAACGGAACCAAAATTGCGTTTATCGGCAGCGGCGTAATGGGCGAGGCCATGATCAAAGGGCTGCTGAGTCAGGGATTGACCACGCCCGAATGCATCCGCGCCAGCGATCCCTGGCTGGAGCGGCTCGAGTACATCCGCAAGACCTACGGCGTCGAGGTGACGCCCGACAATGCGGAGGCGGTGCGCGGGGCGGAGATCGTCGTGCTGAGCATCAAGCCGCAGTCGCTGCCCAAAGTTGGCAAAGATTTGCACAGCAAGATTCATCCCGACGCCTTATTGCTGAGCATCATCGCCGGCGCGCGCATCCGCACCTTGCAGCACAAACTTTTCCATGACCGCATCGTACGCGCCATGCCCAACACACCCGCCCAACTCGGCAAAGGCATGACCGTGTGGACGGCCACCGAGCATGTGACCGAGCGCCAGCTTCGCCAGACCGAACGCATCCTGGGCGCCATGGGTGAACAGCTTCAGGTGGACGAAGAGGGGTACCTCGACATGGCCACCGGCTTGAGCGGCTCCGGGCCGGGCTTTGTGCTTCTGATCATCGAGGCGATGATCGACGCCGGCGTGCACATGGGCTTTTCGCGGCGCGACGCCGAGAAGATGGTGCTGCAGACCATCGAGGGCACCGTTGCGCTGATGCGCGCCAGCGGCCGTCACTCGGCGGAGCTGAAAAATCAGGTCACCAGCCCGGGCGGAACGACCGCAGCCGGTCTGTACGAGCTGGAGAAAGCCAGCATTCGCGCCATCATTAACGACGCCATCTTCGCCGCCTATCGCCGAAGCCAGGAGCTTGGCGAACTCAGTGAGAAAAAGGACCTCTCATGAACGCAATTTTTGAGATTTTGGCCGCCGTTCTTCAGTTGTACAGTTGGGTGCTGCTGGCGCGTGCGCTGATGAGCTGGATTCCCAATCTGGACCCGTACAATCCGATCGTGCAGTTTCTCTACCAGATCACCGAACCGGTGTTGGAGCCGGTGCGCAGGTTGATTCCACCGCTAGGCGGCATGATCGACGTCTCGATTATCGTTGTGTTTTTTGCCCTGATCATCTTGCAGCAGATGCTGCTGGCGCTTGCAGCCTGAGCTTGAAGGCATTGCCCGGCTCCGCCTTGGTTTCATCGGCGAAAGCTCAGCAGTGCACGGCGGGAAGGAGCCAATTGATGGGAATTCATCGTTGGAAGGCCGGTTTGCTCGTTGGCGCAACTGCACTCATGCTGGCTGCGTGTCAACCTGTGCAGCGCATCCCAGAGACGATGACGCCTTCCCCGATGGCTGCATTGCCGTCGGAAGAACAGGCGCTCGTCAACGCCGCCATTCAGTTTGCGGCGCAAACTTTGGACATCGCGCCGGAAATGCTGTATCTTGAATCCATCGAAGCCGTGCAGTGGCCGGACGCCAGCCTGGGATGTCCTCAGCCGGATATGGTGTACGCTGCTGTAATCACGCCGGGGTATCTGGTCCTCCTGAGCGATGGCGCCAGAACCTACGCGATTCACACCGACAGCCGCCTCGATGGCGAAAAGGTCATTTGCGAGCAGAAGTGACGCACACCGCCCATGTCTGAACTTTCGCCGCCGAATTTTTATATTTCACGTCGCCGCTTCGAGGAAATTGTCGCCGAAGCGCTCGAAGAGATTCCAGAAGCGTTGTGGCAAATGGTGGACAACCTGGTGGTGACCGTCGAAGAATGGCCCAGTCGTCGCCATCTGGAGAGCGTGGGGCTGCCGCCGGGACAGACGCTGTTGGGGCTGTATGAGGGCGTGCCGCTCACCAAACGCACCACGCACTATAATCTGGCGCCGCCGGATAAGATTACGATCTTCCGCGGGCCGATTCTGGAAATCTGCCCGCCCGATGAAGAAGCGATTCGGGCGCAGATCCGTCGAACCGTGCTGCACGAAATTGCCCACCACTTCGGCATCAGCGATGAAAGGCTGATCGAGTTGGGCGCTTACTAAGCGAGATTGTCCATGAGCACCTACGCCTCCTCCGAAGAATCCACCTACGACGAACCGTTGCAGCCCCTGATTCAGGTGACGGAGTCGCCTCTGGACGCCCATTGCTATGAGATTTTCGACGACGCAGGGAAAAAAGTCGCCCTTCTGACGCTGCTGCTGGATGAGCAAACGCGCGTTCAGCGCGCAGAGCTTTGGTACTATCATCGCAATCAACTTCCCGAAACTCTGCAGGCTGAAATCTACCACGAGGCCAGGCGCATCCTCGAAACCAGATACATTGGAGGCGATGGAATTTCATCGACGCTGGAGGTGCTCGAAGGCGTCGAGTTGAACAGAGAGCAAATCACGCATGACAATCCCGATCCGATTTACAAGCCGGAGCGTCGCTATCGACTGTTGCCTTTCGTGATCGGCTATGTTGCGGTGTTGGGACTGTTGATTGTGTTTGGTTTGATCAACAGCCTCGCCTCTCCCGCATCGACCGCCGACAGGCCGCCAGAAGATTTATCCGCCCGCGCTGTCGATCCGGCGTCGCCGGCTGCGGAGCTGTCAGGCGCCGCTCTTTCTGGGGAGGCGGAGCCGACGGCGCCGCTCTTCCCTCCCAACACCAACGGGCTGCCCCCCAGCAAAATGGCCGACAACCGGCTGGCCTTCGGCATGACCGTGCGCATTCGCCCTGGCCTCCGCTCTTTCGTGCGCTCCGAGCCAGGCCCTGAGGCCGGAGAGGCGGTCGGCTTCCTCGAAGATGGCGCAACGGCTAAGATTCTGGGCGGCCCGGTGTGGATGCAAGGCCGCGAAGACACCATTGTCTGGTGGTACGTCGAGACCGAGGCCGGCGTGCGCGGCTGGACGCCCGCCAACACCAGCGAGCTGACGCTGCTCGAACCCGTCGAGTAGGAAGCGCCCGCCTACGCTTCCTTCACCACGCACATTTGCGCCGTATCGAGCCACAGGCGCACCGGCTCTCCTTGCACAGGCAGTCGTTCGCGACCGCGCGTGCGGAATTCAAAATAGAGCACGCTATCCTCCTTGCTTCCCTCCGGCGCCACTTGCAGCCGAAAGACGCTGCCGCGAAAGGTGGCGGCGACGACCCGGCCAACCAGAGGAACATGGGCTGCACTGCTCGGTGCGGAATCCAGCACGGCTGCATCCGGAGGAATCAGCAGGCGAGCGCCGACCGCGGGGTGCGCAGCGTCTCGTTCAGGCAGCTCGAAGGTTCCGATCGGCGTGCAGACAGCATGGACGTCTCGCCATTCCAGGATGGGCAGCAAGTTGCGGAAGCCCAGGAAAGCCGCGACGAAGGTGTTGGCCGGCCGCCGATAGAGGGGGGCCGGCGCATCGACCTGCTCCAGTCGCCCTGCGCGCATCACGGCGATGCGATCGGCCAGCGCAAAGGCTTCCTCCTGATCGTGCGTCACAAAGATGGTGGTCACGTGCAGGCGTTTGAGGATGCGGCGCAACGCCTCGAGCAGCTCCTCGCGCAGCAAACGATCCAGGTTGGCGACCGGCTCATCGAGCAACAGCAACGTCGGGTTAGGCGCCAGCGTGCGCGCCAACGCCACGCGCTGCTGTTCTCCGCCGCTGAGATCGTCTACGCTGCGGTGGGCGTAGCCCTCCAGATTGACCAGAGCGAGCATTTCCTCCACGCGCCGGCGGCGTTCGGACGCCGGCGCGCCGTGCATCCGCAGCCCATAGGCGATGTTTTCGGCCACGTTCAAATGAGGGAAAAGCGCATAATCCTGGAACATCAACCCGACGTTGCGCCTGTGCGCCGGCGTCTCTGTGATGTCGCTCCCATTCAGCAGCACCCGCCCCTGATCGGCGCGTTCCAGGCCGGCGATGATGCGCAACAAAGTGCTCTTGCCGCAGCCGCTCGGCCCCAGCAAGCAGAGAATTTCCTGCGGCTCGACCGTCAGCGAGACGCCCTGCAGCACTTCTTTGTCGGGCGCAAAGCGCTTGTGGATGGTTCTCACCTCGAGCATCAGAACTCCTCTCCTTGCGGCAGACGAAAGCGTTCGATCAACAGAATCGAAAGCGCCGTGCTCACCATCAAGATTGTGCTCATGGCGAGCGCCTGTCCATAGTTCATGAGACCCGGCTGGCTGAGCGCCCGGTAGATCACCAACGGCATGGTGGGGCGATCCGGGCGGGCGATCAACAGCGTGGCGCCGAACTCGCCCAGGCTAATGGCGAAGGCGAAGGCGGCGCTGATCAGCAGGGCGCGCAGCAGGAGCGGCGCATCGATCGTCCACCACCGCCGCAAGGGATCGGCGCCGAGGGTGGAAGCCGCCTCGCGCAGACGTTGGTCGAGCGCGCGCAACGCCGGCAGAAAGGTGCGCACCACAAAGGGCAGCGCAATTAGCGAATGCGCCACCGGCGCCAGCCACGGCGACGCGCGCAGCGGCCCCATCGCCACGATATAGCCGAACCCCAGCGTCACCGCCGAAGTGCCCAATGGCAACAAGAGCAATGGATCGAGGATGGCGGCCCAGCGCGAGCGCGGCTGCACCAACGCGTAGCTGGCGATCACGCCCAGCGGCAGACTGATCGCCAACGTCGCCAGCGCATAGACGAGCGAATTGCGCACGGCCGTGATCGGCGGCGCGAAGAAGGCGCTCTGCCGCAGATTTTCTCCCAGCGCCTGATAGTAGATGAGCGTCGGCCCGCCATCGCCCAGGGTGAAGCTGCGCACCGCCAATGCGACCAGCGGCGACAGCACGCCGATGAACGTGGCCGCCAGCGCCAGACCGACCACCGCCCATTGGCGCCAGGAGGCCGGGCGGCGAGCGAAGGCGCGTCGCCGCAGACGCAACGTGCGGCTCAGGCGCGCCTGCACGCGCGTATAGAGCGCCATGACGGTGAAGGTGAAAAACAACTGCACGATGCTCAGAAAGGCCGCCATCGGCAGATTGAAATAGCTGACCGCCTGCCGGTAGATTTCCACCTCCAGCGTGGCAAAGCGCAGGCCGCCCAGGATCAGAATCACGCCGAAGCTGGTGAAGCAGAAAAGGAAGACGAGCAAGCTGGCGGCTACAAGGCTGGGCGCCAACAGCGGAGCCGTCACCGTCCAGAAGCGTCGCCGCGGCGATGCGCCCAGGGCGGCGGCGGCTTCGGCCAACGTCGGCGGCAGCGTGCTCCAAAATCCGCCCACGGTGCGAATCACGATGGCGACGTTATAAAAGACATGCACGAGTAGGATGAGCCAGATTGTCTGTTCGAGTTGAATCGGCGGGGCGTCCAGGTGGAGCAGGCGTTGCAGCCAGACGTTGAGCAGGCCGTTGCGGCCGATCAGCGCGAGGAAGGCGGGCGCCACCACGACGGTCGGCATTACGAAAGGAACGGTCAGCAGCGCAGCCATCACCCCTCTGCCGGGAAAGTCGAAACGCGCAAAGACGCCCGCCAGCGGCAGCCCCACCAACACGGTCAGCAGCGTGGAGACGGTCGCCTGCCATGTCGTGAACCACAGCACGCGCCAGAAGCCCGGCGCACGCAGTGCAGCGCTCGCCTGCTCCATTGCCTCGGTCAACGACGCGCCGAAGCTCACACGCAGGATCGCCAACAGCGGGTAAAGGTAGAAGATGGTCAAAAACAAAATCGGCAGCGCATAGAGCGCCGCCTGCATCATGCGTCGCAACGGAAGCCTTTCAACGTCTGTTGCGTGGTGCGCGTTCCGTCATGCGCCACGCAGCACGCACCACGAATCACGCACCACGCACCACGAATCACGCACCACGCACCACGAATCACGCACCACGTTTCACTGCGTCATCAGCTCGACCCACGCCTGCACCCAGCGCTCGCGATTGGCTTCGATCGCCGCCGGGTCAAAAATCACCGGATCAGGCGGAACTTGTGCGAACTTCACGAAGAGTTCGGGCAGCGTGGCGTTCGGGTTGGCCGGATAGACGAACATCTGCAGCGGGATGTCGGACTGGAAGTCCACGTCGAGCATGAAGTCGATGAACTTACGCGCCAGCTCCGGCTGCGCAGCGCCTTTGAGCACGCCGACGAACTCCACCTGGCGGAAGGCGCTGCCCGGCGGGAAGACGTTGACGGTCGCCGGTTCGGTGCGTCCATCGGTGGCGTAGACGACGTCGGCCGGCGGACTGGTCGAGTAGCTCACCACCAGCGGACGATCGCCGGCGCCGCCCGAGCCGACGGTGAAGTGGCTGAAGTACGCCTCGCTCCATCCATCGGTCACCAGCACGTCATTTTCCTTCAGGCCGCGCCAGAAGTCAAGGTAGCCGTCCTCGCCGAAATAGTCGATCGTGGTGAGCAAAAAGGCCAGCCCGGGCGACGATGTGGCCGGATTCTGCACGACCAACAGCCCTCTGTACGTTGGGTCGGTCAGGTCTTCGAGTCGCTCCGGCAGCGGGATGCCCTTCGCAGCGAACCACTCGCGGTCGGCGTTGAGGTTGACGAAGCCGTAGTCCACCGGCAACAGCCGATGCTGTGGGTCCATCTCCAGATCGTCGGGGATTTGCGCCAACAGCGGCGATGCATACGGCTCGAAGATGTCGGCGGCCAGGGCGCGGCTGAGGAAGGTGTTGTCCACGCCGAAGAAGAGGTCGGCGAGCGGCGCGTCCTTGCTGAGAATGACCTTGTTCAGCGCCGTGCCCGTGTCGCCCAGGGTGAGCACTTGCACGGAGACGTTGTGCTCTCTTTCAAAGCGCGCCAGGACCTCTTCGCTGATGTTGAAGGAGTCGTGCGAGGCGAGCACCAGAGGGGTGGGCGTCGCCGTCTCAGAGGGGGCTGGCGAGGTCAGCGGCTGGCACCCGGCCAGCAGCGCAGCTGCGAGCAGCGCACCCAAGAGAGGGCCCCTGTAAAGCCGATGAAGCCGGAGGCGCGCGCCGTGGAGACGCCGAAGAAGTGAGTTCCAGACATGCCATTGAGCAAACATACGGTCCTCCTGAGGAATAAAAACGGCCTTACCATCCAACGGGTAAGGCCAGCGAGTGAAGACAGGCTCATGGCGCTGCGGCTATCTTTTCCCTACGCTGGCATTACCCAGATCAGGTGAAGCGGGTCGGCGGCGAAACGGCCGCCCTCTCAGCCCGGCACACCGAGCTCCCCGTTGTCGATTCTGTTTACGATGATAGCATGCTCCGTCGGCGCAAGGCAAATTCTCTTGCGAAGTGAACGGCTACTCCTCCGACCAGGACTCCACCACCAGCCGGAAGATGTCGCTTTCGGTGATGATGCCCACCACCTTGTTGTTGCGCACCACCGGCAGGCCGCTCACCTGATATTCGAGCATGCGCTCGGCCGCCTCCTGGATCGTTGCGCTCGGGTTGATCGTGATCGGCGAATAAGTCATCACTTCCCCCACGGTGCGCTGATTCAAGAGGACGGTCGCATGGTCGGCTTCTTCTTCCTCGCGCAGGGGAGGAATCTGGCGCAGGATGTCGCTGTAGGTGATGATCCCGACAAGCTCCCCATTCTCAACGACCGGCAAGCGCCGCACTTCATGCTCGGTCATGAGTTCCTGCGCCTCGGCGAGCGTGGCGTCCGGCGCGATCGTGACGGGATTTTCGCGCATCCAATCCTGGACTTCGGTGAGATGACGCTTCTTCATGGGGAGCCTCCTCGCTGGATCGCGTTCGACGAATAAACCCTCATCAAGTTGCGCGAATGCGCACCAGCAGCACCGACTGTTCAGCGTAGCGGACGATGGCGTTGGCGATGCTGCCGGGGAAGTGGCCGGGGCTGGATTCGCTGCCCACCACAACTACATCATAATCCCTCTCGCGGGCCCGTTGCAAGATCACTTCCTGCACTGAACCCGCCTGCAGGATGATCGAAGAGCGGTCAAAGCCGTACTCCTGAAGCCTGCGCTCCCACTCGTGCAGCACCGAAGAGAGCCGCGTGCCCTGAGAGAGCACGGTCTCCACATCGATCGGCAGGTCCGGTTCGGCGGACAGATAGGGAGCGGCCGAAGGCGGCATGACGTGCAGCAAGTCTAAGTCGGCGCCGATCGCCTGGGCAAACTGCGCCCCCACCATCACGATGGTCTCATCTTCGACCGCCGCGCAGACCAGGACGCGCCGGATCGCAGTGCGATGGCCTTTGACCAGCAGCACAGAGGTCGGCGCCTCCTGCACGATTCGATGGGCGGTGGGGCCCACTGCGCTGAGGCCGCCGGCGCCGCGGTCGGCGAAGGCGCCGATGATCAGCAAGTCGGTCGGATGCGTCTCCAGATATTTCAACAATACTTCGTCCGGGTAGCCCACCAGCGGAACGAGCTGCGGTTTAGGCTCTGTGGTCAGAAGCGCCGCAGTGTCCACCATCACCTGCTGCGCGCGTTCGGCGCCTTCGCGCTCCGAGGCGATCACCACCACCGTGAGATCGCCCACCAGCAACGGTTGCAGCTCGCTTGCTAATTTCACCGCGCGCTGGCCGAACACGGTGCCGTCCGTTGCGGCGACCATGCGCAACTTCATGCTCTTGCCTACCGCCATCGCCAGCTTCTCGGCGGCGCTCTTGACGAGCGTAGAGGGGTCAGGCCGCAACAGGAGCACCGGCGCGCTGGAGCTGCGCAACACGCGCTCCGCCACGCTTCCCATCACGAGCCGACTTAGGCCGGAACGGCCGTGCGTGGCCATGGCGATCAGACCGATTCTCTCCTCATTGGCGTACTGGACGATGCGCTGCGCCGGGTCGCCAAACTGGACCTCGAGCTTTACAGCGTATCCCAAGGAGCGCAGGCGCTCCGCTTCGGGTTGAAGCGCTTCCAGGAGTTGTGCGCGCACGGCCTTCAGCTCCTCTTCGGCGGCCTCGTATTCTTGCTCTACGGCGCTGGCATAGGTCTCATATGAACCGGAGAGCGGATAACCGCCGGTCAGGAGCGTGCGCGCAGAAGAGGCTTCCAGGGGAAGGCTCGGCGGCTGCGCCACGCGCAGCAAGACCAGGGACACATCGCGCGGGTCAAAAAAGTCAAGCACGACGCGTATGATCTGCAGACTGAAGTCGGAACCATCGAGAGGGATCAGAATCTTGCGCTTCATGGTGTTCGCCTCCTTTCAGATCAATGGAAGGGCGGGGAAGAGAAGAGCAGCGCAGATTTGTCTTCTCGTTCGGACGCCTCTTCCCTCTCATCGCAGCAGCACGCCGGTCGGGTCGAATTTCCAGGATTGCAGCACCTTCATGTAGTTTGCGCGCTCGAACGCCGCCGGCTCCGCCACATTCTGCTGGCTCATGCTGCCGCGCGCCTGCATCAGCGACTGGTATTCGTGCTCCTCCAGCCAGCGCGCCACCTCCTGCACAATCAGGCCGATGCGCTGGACGCCGTTGCGCAACAGCTCCGAGGCCATCATCGTCACGCTGGCCCCGGCCATGACGCCTTTCAGCACATCCTCGTAGGTGTGCACCCCGCGCGTGATGGCAAAGTCCACCGGCACCTTGCCGTACAGGATCGAGACCCAGCGCAAGGGCAGGCGCAGCTCATAGGAGTTCGAGAGCGTGAGATTGGGCACAACTTCCAGCCGCTCCAGGTCGAAATCTGGCTGATAGAAGCGGTTGAAGATCACCAAACCATCGGCGCCGGCTTTGGCGAGCCGCATCGCCATGTTGGCGAAGGAGCTGAAAAACGGCCCCACTTTGACGGCGAGTGGGATGGAGATGTTCGCCTTGACGTCGCGCACGACATCCAGATACATCTGCTCCACTTCAGCGCCGGTCAGGGCTGGGTCGGTGGGAATGTAGTAGATGTTCAGCTCCAGCGCGTCGGCGCCGGCCTGCTCGATCATGCGCGCATACTCCACCCAACCGCCGGTCGAAACGCCGTTGAGGCTGCCGATGATCGGGATGGCGACGCTTTCCTTGGCGCGTCGGATTAAATCGAGGTAGCCCTCGGGGCCGACGTTATAGCTGTCCAGTTCGGGGAAATAGTGCAGCGCCTCGGCGAAGCTCTCCGCGCCGTACGAGAGGTAATGGTCGAGCAGGTGGCTTTCGCCGACGATCTGCTCCTCGAAGAGCGAATACATGACAACGGCGGACGCGCCTGCATCCTCCAGCCGCTTGATCTTGTCCAAGCTTTCCGAGAGCGGTGAAGCGGCAGGCACCACCGGATGTTTTAACTTCATGCCCAGATAGGTTGTCGTCAAGTCGATCATGGGTTACTCGCCTTTCCAGATTTTGAATCAACGATGCGCCCGCAGGACGCTGAATTTCGCACGCTTGCTGTTATGCAGCAGCGACATGAAATGCAGCGCATGACGAGGCGCGGCGGGGAGCGCCTTCCTCCAGGCGACCCGTCTTCATCGACGTTCGTGAGCCGGCCGCCCGCCACGCGCTGCATTCCCGCGAATCCTTACACCACCGGCTCAGCCGCCAGACGCTCCAGCTCTTTCCAATGTTGCGCAATCAACTCTTCCGCCTGCGCCATCAGCGCCTCCGCCGCCTCCGGATCGCTCTGCATCAGCATGCGATAGCGCGTCTCATTCATGGCGTAGTCGCGGAAGCGAATCTTCGGCGGCTTCGAGTCGAGCTGGAAGGGGTTCTTGCCTTCGGCGCGCAGCCGCGGGTCATAGCGATAGAGCGGCCAGTAGCCCGACTCCACGGCCAGCCGCTGCTGCTCCATGCCCTTCGCCATGTTGATGCCGTGCGCAATGCAGTGGCTGTAGGCGATGATCAACGATGGGCCGTCATAGGACTCGGCTTCCTGGATGGCGCGCAGCGTCTGCGCGTCGTTGGCGCCCATCGCCACCCGCGCCACGTAGATATAGCCGTAGTCCATCATCATGCGGGCCAGGTCCTTCTTCGGCGTGCGTTTGCCGCCGGCGGCGAATTTCGCCACTGCGCCGAGCGGCGTCGCCTTCGAGGATTGCCCGCCGGTGTTGGAGTAAACCTCGGTGTCCAGCACAATCACGTTGACGTTGCGACCGCTCGCCAGCACGTGATCGAGCCCGCCAAAGCCGATATCGTAGGCCCAGCCGTCGCCGCCGACGATCCAGACGGACTTCTTCACCAACTTGTCGGCCAGGCTCGCCAGATCGCGCGCATCCGGACTGTCGACGCCCGCCAGAATCTGCTGCAACCGCTCGACGCGCTTGCGCTGCTCGGCGATGCCGCGCTCGTCGGACTGATCGGCGTGGAGCAGCCCGTCGGCCAGCTCGTCGCCGATGAGCGAACGCAGGCGGTTCACCAGTTCACGCGCGTATTCGTTCTGTTTGTCGAGCGTGATGCGCATGCCCAGGCCGAATTCGGCGTTGTCCTCGAAGAGCGAGTTCGACCAGGCGGGGCCGCGGCCTTCAGGGTTGACCGACCAGGGCGTGGTCGGCAGGTTGCCGCCGTAGATGCTCGAACAGCCGGTGGCGTTGGCGATGATCGAGCGGTCGCCATAAAGCTGGCTGATCAGCTTCAGATAGGGCGTCTCGCCGCAGCCGGCGCAGGCGCCGGAGAACTCGAAGAGCGGCTGCAACAGCTGCACGTTCTTGACATTGTTCCACTTGAGCGTATCGACGTGCGGCGTCTCCGGCAGTTTTGTGAAAAACTCCCAGTGGCGGGCGCCCTTTTCGCGCAAGGGGAGCTGCGGCTCCATGTTGATCGCCTTGCGGCCGACCGCCTGCTTGTTCTTGGCCGGGCAAACTTCCACGCAGAGCTGGCAACCCGTGCAATCCTCCACCGAAACCTGCAACGTGTAGCGACGGTCGGGGAACTCGCGCCACTTGGAGGGCGCCGACAGGAAGCCTTCCGGTGCATTGGCCAGCAGCTCCGGCTCCACCAGCTTGGCGCGAATCACGGCGTGCGGACAGACGTAGACGCACTTGCCGCATTGGATGCATACGTCCGGGTCCCAAACCGGCACCTCCAGCGCGATGTTGCGCTTCTCCCACTTCGTCGTGCCGGTCGGATAGGTGCCGTCGACCGGCAGCGCGCTGACCGGCAGGAGATCGCCCTCGCCCTTGATCATTTTGCCGAGCACCTCCTGAACAAAGGCGGGGGCTTCCTCCGGCACCGGCGGCGGCAACTCGATCGTGCTGGTCACCTTGTCCGGCACCTTCAGCTCGAAGAGGTTGGCGAGGGTGGCGTCGACCGCCGCAAAATTGCGTCGCACCACGGCCTCTCCGCGCTTGCCGTAGGTCTTTTGGATCGTCTCCTTGATCTTGGCGATCGCCTCCTCGCGCGGAAGGACGCCGCTGATGGCGAAGAAACAGGTCTGCATCACCGTGTTGATGCGGCCGGCCATGCCCTGTTGCGCAGCCACGGAGTAGGCGTCGATCACATAGACCTTGAGTTTGCGGTCGATGATCTGCTGTTGCACCACGCGCGGAAGGTGGTCCCAGACCTCATCGACGGGGTAGGGGGCGTTGATCAACAGCACTGCGCCTTCTTCGGCCGCGCTCAAAATGTCATAGCGCTCCAGAAAGCCGAACTGGTGGACGCCGATGAAATTGGCTTTCTGGATCAGATAGGTGCTGCGGATCGGTCGCGGGCCAAAGCGGAGATGGGACACGGTGCGCGCGCCGGACTTCTTCGAGTCGTAGACGAAGTATCCCTGCGCGTAGTTGTCCGTCTCTTCGCCGATGATCTTGATCGAGTTCTTGTTAGCGCCGACCGTTCCATCCGAGCCAAGCCCCCAGAAGAGCGCCCGCACGACATCCTTCGGCTCGATCGAGAAAGTGGGGTCGTAGTCCAGGCTGGTGTGGGTGACGTCGTCGATAATGCCGATCGTGAAGTGGTTCTTGGGCCGATCTTTGCGCAGCTCGTCGAAGATCGCCTTGATCATCGCCGGGGTGAACTCTTTCGAGGAAAGTCCGTAACGGCCGCCGATCACCCTGGGCAGTCGCTCGAAGGGCGACCAGCCGGCGATGGCGCCTTCGGCCAGCGCCGTGAGCACGTCCTGGTAGAGCGGTTCGCCCGCCGCGCCCGGTTCTTTGGTGCGGTCGAGCACGGCGATCGCCTTCACCGTGGGCGGCAGCGCCTTGACGAAATGCTCCGCCGAGAAGGGACGGAAGAGTCGCACCTTGACGACGCCGACCTTTTCTCCGCGCTCGGTGAGCCACTCCACGGTCTCGTGCGCCGCTTCGGCGCCGGAGCCCATCAACACGATCACGCGCTCGGCGTCCGGCGCGCCGACGTAGTCGAAGAGGTGATACTGACGTCCAACCAGGCGGGCGAATTTGTCCATCTGCTTCTGCACAATGGCGGGGGTGGCCAGGTAGAACGGATTGGCGCTCTCGCGCGCCTGGAAGTAGACGTCTGGGTTCTGGGCGGTGCCGCGGATGACCGGCTTTTCCGGGTTGAGCGCCCGCGCGCGATGCGCTCGCACCAGCTCGTCGTCGATCATGGCGCGGATGTCCTCATCGTCGAGCTGCTCGATTTTGGCCACCTCGTGCGAGGTGCGGAAGCCGTCGAAGACGTGTAAGAAAGGCACGCGCGCCTCGAGCGTGGAGGCCTGCGCGATCAGGGCGAAGTCCATCACCTCCTGCACGGAGTTGGCGAAAAGCTGCGCCCAACCGGTGCTGCGCGCCGCCATCACGTCGCTGTGATCCCCGAAAATCGACAGGCCCTGCGCAGCCAGCGAGCGCGCAGCGATGTGGAAGACCGTGCTGGTCAGCTCGCCGGCGATCTTGTACATGTTCGGGATCATCAAGAGCAGGCCCTGGCTGGCCGTGAAGGTGGTCGTCAGCGAGCCGGTCTGCAGGGCGCCGTGCACGGCGCCCGCCGCGCCGCCTTCCGACTGTAGCTCGACCACAACCGGCACCGAGCCCCAGATATTGCGCATGCCGGCGGCGCTCCAGGCGTCGGCCAGCTCCCCCATTGGGGAAGAAGGAGTAATCGGATAAATTGCAGCAACTTCGTTGGTCTTATAGGCAATGTAGGCGGCCGCCTCATTGCCGTCGATGGTCACCTGTGCTCTTGGCATTTTGTCAATTTCCTCTCAATCGATATCTACACAGCGCATAGAGCGAAATCGAAATTTCCGAAATTTTTTGGACGCCTTCCGGCCCATAGACGGGGCTCCTGAGGGCGCCTGCGCATCGGCGAAGCCGCACAAGAATGTTCTACACCTCTCTTGCATCGACGACGCGGTCGCCGAGCGCTTCGATGGCGCGGACGATGGCCTCTTTATCCACGCCCGTAATCTTGAAGATCAGCTCGCGCTTGCGGTCGCTCTCCCGATCGACGGAAACGACGCTTAGAATCAGGCCGCCGAGCTCCGAGATCTTGGAGGCGAGTTTGGCCAGCGTGCCGGGGCCGGAGGGCACCTCGACCGTCAGCCGCAGGCCGTGCTCGCCCCCGCCCATCATTTCGACAAAGGCCTTGAAAATGTCGGTCTCGGTGATAACGCCCACAATGGCGCCTTCGTCGTCCACCACCGGCAGACCGCCGATCTTGCGCGACACCATCAGGCTGGCGGCGTCTTCGATCGGCATGTTCTGGTGGATCGTCACCACGTTGCGGGTCATGATGTCGCTGATTTTCAACTTCCACAACAGATAGTTCACTTCCCACACGCTCAGAGAAGTGGCGGGAGAGGGCGCAGCGTGCAGCAGATCGCGCTCCGACACGATGCCGACAATTCTGCCCGTCGCATCGACGACCGGCAGCCGCCTGAACTTCTTGTCGCGCATCAATTTCAAAGCCTCTTGAAAGGGTGTATCCGGGCTGATGGTCACCGCCGGCGATGTCATTCGTTCGCGCACTAGCATTTCAGCATCCTCCTTGTCAATAAAAAAGGACATAGGGCAGAAACACTATAGAGCAGAAAGTTTCAAGATGCGTCATGCACCTGGAGAGATTCCCGATAGTCAAAGGTGCAGTCGAGAAACTGGTCACTTGACCAGGGGAAAAGAAAGGGGGGCTAAGCCCGTTCACCGGCTTAACCCCGCCGGAAATTCCTCTCTCGGCGCTCGACTTACGAACTCATGTCACGCAGTTCGATGACGCCTGCGCGTAGAACGCAACCTTCCAGGAAGCGGACGGAATTTCACAGCTTCGTCGGTTAACCAAATTTCCGGGGTCTGTCGAGGACGTGCGGCTGGGAGCCGCACCTACGAAAAAAACGGAGCCGCATCGACGGCGCCCTTCTTCCCCCTCTCCCAGCCTTGGGAGAGGGGGAAGGGGGTGAGGGCCTTCCTGCGCTTCGCCGGTTCATCCCGTGTCTCGGGGTCTGTCGAGGACGTGCGGCTGGGAGCCGCACCTACGAAAAAAACGGAGCCGCATCGACGGCGCCCTTCTCCCCCTCTCCCAGCATTGGGAGAGGGGGCAGGGGGTGAGGGCCTGCACGGCATAAGGTGAGTTACGAATTTTTTTGCAAACCCTCGAAAAACACCATCAAGAGTTGTTGAACGACTGCATCGGTCGGCGTCAGGCCGGCGACGGGAGAAACGTGAAAATAGGGGTACATCATGCCCAGCAGGGCCCAGGTGGCGACCTGTGGGTCGATCGGCTTGAATTCGCCGCGAGCAACGCCCTCGGCGAGGATGGCGGCGATGCGATCGATGAAGAGGGCGTGATATTTTTCAATGAAATGGCTGCGTGCAGAGGCGTCTAGATTGCCGAGCTCCTGGCTGGCGAGACGCAGGCTCGCCCTGCGCTCCGAGGGCAGCGCTAACACCTGGCGCACGAACGTCTCCAGTTGGCGACGACAGGAGCCATCGTTTTGGCGGCTGAATTCGATCAGCGCGCTTAATTCCTCCAGGACGCTGTCCAACAGCGCCAGGAAGAGCTGCTCCTTGTCGCGGAAATGATAGTAGAGCGCAGCCTTCGTCATCCCCACCGCATCGGCGATCTCGCGCATGGAGATGCCGGGATAGCCCTTCTCCACAAAGAGACGTTGGGCGGCCTGCAAAATCGCCTCTCGGCTGTCGCCCGACGCAGAACGCAGCATCGTCGACCTTTTTTATACAAACCAGAGCAAAATCGCTTCCGCCAGGCGCAGCAGCGGTCGTCCGTAGTCTCCGCTCCACGGCCATGGGATGGCGAAGTAGATGGCAAGCGCCGCCAACGCAGTGAAGATGGCGCCGCGCCGGAACTTCGCTGCATCGTTTTGCGCCTTCCGCACAAAGACCACCGCCAGATGCGCCAGAATCAACGCAATCAGCATCAGGAACCAATGTTCGATGACAAAGAAGCGCAGCACAGGTTGACGCATCGCGTTGGCCATGTTCTGGAACTGAGTCCACCAGCTGTTGCCGATGAACAGCACAAGCCCAACCAGCAACTGCACGTCCATCGAGACGGCGAACCACGACAGCGCCTTGCGATCCTGTTCGGTGAAGGTGCGCTTCTGGAAGACGCCCATCACCATGCGCGCCAGGGCGTAAACCAACAGAACGATCACCGCCCATCGCATCAAATTATGCAACACCAATACAAAACCCATTTGCAAAGCTCCTTCTTTCTTTTCAGAATCCGATATCGACTATCAACAATCACTGTCACGCCCTAAATACACTCAGCCACCGGACATCCCCTGAGCGGCCGTCTCTTTGGAGCAATCGACTCAATGGTTGATCAGGCGGCGACCGACTGCCTGACCATCATCTCCAGTTCGGCCGTCCGCGGCTTCAGCCCAAACGCAAGCAGCGTCAACGCCAGGGAAACGACGCCGATGGTCAGGTACGCAGCTCTGTAGCCAGGGAGGCCGCCGCCCATGCTGGCGACCACGGCGCCCACCAGCGCTGCGCCGACGAGCTGACCCACGCTGGTGAAGAGCGTCGCCGCCGCCTGCGCAGCTGCGCGCTCCGTGGCGGCAGCTTCGTTCAGCATAATATAGCGAATCGGCGCGCCCAAAAGTGAGGCCAGCCCCAAACCGACGAGCACTCCCGCCGCATAATAGACCCAGAGCGACGCGCCGTGCAGCCACAGCAACAGCATGCCGAGCGTCAACAGTGCGGAGCCGCCGAGGATCACCGCGCGTGAGCCGATCCGGTCCAGAAGTCGACCGGCGACCGGCGCGCCGAGAAAAAGCGCAAAGACCAGGGGCAACAACATGAAGCTGGCGCGCGATTCGCTCACCGCAAACGCCGTCACCGCCAGCGAGGGCAGGAAGAGCACCGCCACCTCGCCCAGGCCGGCGCCAAAGGCAAGCGCACAGGCCAGACGCAGCTGGCGCGTGGAGAGAAGCCCTGGGCGAAAGATCGGATCGTCGGCTCGTCGCTCCACCTGTAAAAAGATCGGCAGCAGGACGAGCGCCAGAAGCAGAAACGGCCACACCTGTTGCGAGCGGAGACTGTGCAACGGCGCAGCGGCGTCGATTTGGTTCAACCCGAAGGCCAGGGAGGCCAGCAACACGGCCAGCACGCTCATGCCCGCCCAATCGAACGCCGACGACGCAGACGGTCGCGCAGAGGGAAGAAGGCGCCAGGCCGCAACGCCCAACGCAGCTGCGATCGGCAGATTGATGGCGAAAATCCAGTGCCAGCTGAGCAGCAGGAGCAAGCCGCCGACGATCGGGCCGAGGATGAAGGCCAGCCCGAAGACTGCGCCGATCAGCCCCAGCGCTCCCCCGCGCTTCTCCGGTGGAAATGTGTCGCCGATGACGGCGGCGGCCACCGGGAAGATGCCGCCGGCGCCCAACCCCTGCACGCCGCGTCCGAGAATCACAAGAGCAAAATTCGGTGCAAGCATAACAAGCGCCGAACCTGCGGCGAACAGTCCGATGTCGAGCACATAGATCGGCCGCCGGCCATAGCGGTCTGAAAGCTTCGCCATCAGCGGCGTGCCTACCAGGTTCATCAGCACATAGGCGTTGAAAACCCACGCCAACGAGCGCTCGTCGACGGCGAACGCCGTCTTGATCGCCGGCAACGCCGGCCCGACGATGGCGATGTCGAGCGCAGCCATCAATACGCCGAAGAATAAGACCCAAAGCACCTTGTTGCGCATAGTCAACTCCGCTAAAAAATATTTCTGCCAGCCGATGCTTACCGACCGGTCAGTAAGTATGATAATCGAAAGCTTCTCAATGTCAAACTTCACCCAGTGAGTGGAAAAGAGGAGGTCAACCACCAGACACAAAGGATACTTAAAAGAGAGAAAAAAACGTCAACTCTTCATACTTCTTGGTGTCTTTGGGGGAGCGATAACGCGGTCTTCGGGCAGTCAACCTGGTCATCTGACCAGTTGACGCTCCCTTTGAATCGGTTTATCATATTACTGACCGACGGTCAGTCAATGAGTAAGGAGAAGAATTTGCATGCCGCGCGTGGTCAAAGAATACGATGAACGGTACGCCGAATTTCTCGACGTCGCCCAGCGTCTTTTTTATCAAAAAGGCTACGACCAGACGTCGGTGCAGGACATCATTCAGGCCATGGGGGTGGCAAAAGGGCTTTTCTACCACTACTTCCGTTCCAAGGCCGACTTGCTCGACGCCTTGATCGAACGCATGGCGGATCAGGCGGTCGCTTCACTGCAACCGATGGTGAATGACCCGACGCTCGACGCCCAGACCAAGTTGCACCGTTTTTTTGATAGCACGCAGAACTGGAAACTGGCCAACAAAGCCTTCATGCTCGAGCTGACGCGCGTGCTTTATCGCGACGAAAACACCCTGATGCGCACGAAGATCGCACGCGCCGGCGTGGAGCGCATCGCACCTCTGCTGGCGGACATCTTGCGCCAGGGGGTCGCGGAGGGCGTCTATGACGTCGAGCACCCTGAAGAAAGCGCCCCGATCCTGCTGGAGCTGGGCCAGAGCCTGGCGAACGCCATGGTGGATGTGTTGCTCAACCCGCCGGCCGCTGAAACGGATCTGGAAGCATCTCTGGCGACCCTCGAACGGCAGGTGCGCGCCCACGAGCGCGCCATGGAGCGCATCCTCGGCGCGCCGCCCTGTTCGATCGTGATGATGACAACGGAGCAACTGCGAGCATGGTTTACGTGATCGCACCGACGCGCAAAGAAGTTCGACGCGCAGAAAGGGGGAGTGAATGACGGAAATTCTCAAATTGGGCTGGCGCAACATGTGGCGCAATTGGCGACGCACGACGATTGCGTTGGTGGCGATTGTGCTGGGCCTGGTTCTGCTGTTGCTGCTCACCGGATTGATCAACGGCTCCGACCAGGCCATCTTCGGCAACGCCGTCAAGATTTACGGCGGCGCCGTGAAAGTCCATGCGCCTGGGTATCGGGAGAAGCTTCAGCGTGCGCCGTTGCTCCCGTTGGAGAACCCGGACCAGGTGGTCCAGGTTGCGCTGGCGCAGCCGACGGTCGTGGCGGCGGCCAAGCGCATCTACACCGGCGGCATCATAGCGAAAGGGAGCGAATCGCAGCCGGTGATGATCACGGCGATTCAGCCGTCGGTCGAGGCGCCGATCTCGGTGCAGGCGGCCAACGTGGTGGAAGGGCGCTTCTTGCTCGACGGCGAGGGCGACGCCGTCTTCATCGGCAAAGCGCTGGCCGACCAGCTCGGCGTGCGCGTCGGCGATCGCGTGACGCTGCTTGGCCAAAGCAAACATGAGACCATGCGACAGCGCACCGTCACCGTCGTCGGGATTTACTCGCTCGGCGCGCCTGATTTGGAAAAAAGCAACGTCTTTATCACCCTGGAGCAGGCGCAGCGGCTATTTAACCTGCCCGACCAGGCCACCGAGGTTACGATCTCACTGACCGACGTCGCCCATGAGGATGCAGTGCTCAACGCCTTGCAGGCGGCGCTGCCGGGCTACGAAGTCGATTCCTGGAAGACGCTCAGACCCGAAATCACCGAGACGATGGTCACCAAGCAGGTGTTCGTCACCATCATCGGCGTGATCGTGATCATGATCGCCAGCATCGGCATCCTCAACCTGCAGCTGATGGCGGTCTTCGAGCGCACGCGGGAGATGGGCGTGCTGGCTGCATTGGGGATGAAGGGACGCCAGATCATGGCGCTCTTTTTGGTCGAAGGAACCCTGATCGGCGTCGTAGGCGCCGTGGTGGGCTGTCTGGCCGGCGTGGGCGTCGTGACATTGATCCGGCTGGCCGGCGGCATTGATTTTTCGTTTGCGACCGGCATGGGCGAAGTGACGGCGTTGATGGGCGACCATCTGATCCCAAGCCTGAGCACGCTCGACGTCGTCAGCCGCGGGATCATCGTCGCCGTGATTGCGGCGCTGGCCTCGCTCTATCCGGCCTGGCAGGCGGCGCGCAAGGAGCCGACCGAAGCGCTGCGCCACCTGTAAGGGCTGTTCCCAGCCAGACGAAAGTGAGAGAACAACGATGACCTGGACAAAATTGTGGATGATCGCGTATCGCGGCCTGACGCGCAATCGCCGACGCACCTTTTTTACGATGTTGGCGGTGGCGCTCGGCCTGGCGCTGTTGATCACGCTCAACGGTTACATCGCCGGCGTCATGGAGGACGGCCTGCAGAACAGCATCCGCCTGCAGACCGGCCATGTGCAGGTGCGCGCCGCCAGCTATCCGGAGGGCAAGCACAGCGTCCAATGGAAGGACCTGGTCGAGCGCCCTGAAGAGGTTGCGGCGCGGGCGATGGCGCTGCCGGAGGTGCGCGCCGCCGCGCCGATCTTGTGGCTGGACGCCGTCTTGAGCACCGGCGACGAATCGATCGGCCTGCAGGTGTACGGCATCGACGTCGCCTCGCCGTTGCATGACCCGCTGCGCGCCTCGGTCATCGCCGGCGCATTCCTCGACGCCAACGACCGCAGCGGCGTGCTGATGGGCGGGCGGTTGGCGCAGAGCCTGAATCTGAAAGTAGGCGACACGGTTCACCTCGTCACCATCAACGCCAACGGCGAGCCGGTGGAGGCGCCGTTCGTCATCCGCGGCCTCTTCTCGAGCGGCGTACTGGTCTACGACGAGAGCGTGCTCTTCATGCCGTTGGCGCGGGCGCAGAGCTTTGCGCTGACGGGCAACCGCGCCAGCACGGTCATGATCGAGCTGCACCACCGCGAGGATGCGGGCAAAGTGGCGGCTGGGCTGGCGCAACCCGGCCTCCAGGCGCTCACCTGGCGCGACCTGAACGCCTTCATCATTCAGTCGATGGACGCCGCCTTCAGCTTCTACATCCTGATGGACGCCATTGTGATCATGATTGTCGCCGTTATCATCGCCAACACCCTCTTGATGGCGGTCTTTGAGCGCGTGCGCGAGATCGGCATCCTGGCGGCGTTGGGGATGAAGCGCCGCGAGATTCTGCAGATGGTCCTCTACGAGGCCGCGCTCATTGCGCTGGCCGGCGTCGTCGTCGGCGTCGCGCTGGGGCTGCTCGGCGTCTTCTTCCTGACGCAAAACGGTTTTGTCCTGGGCGAGATGGCCACGACGGCCGGCAACCTGCCGATGAGCAATGTCATCTATGCGCGCTTTGCGCCGGATCTCTTCACGTGGCTGGCGGTGTGGACGTTTCTCATCGCCCTGCTGGCCTCGCTCTATCCGGCCTGGTTCGCTGCGCGGCTGGAGCCGGTGCGAGCGCTTCACACAGAGTAAATCAATTGGCTCCAACACTTTTTGAAAGCATCTTTTTGAAAAGCAGAGGTCGACTCTTTATGCCAATCATCGAACTGTCAGACATCTACAAAACCTATCGCATCGGCGAAGTGGAGACGCGCGCGCTGGATGGCGTTTCGCTGGACTTTGAGCCAGGGGAATTCAGCGCCGTTGTCGGCCCTTCCGGGTCGGGAAAGACGACGTTGCTTCAGATCATGGGCTGCCTGGATAAGCCCGACCGCGGGGTTGTGAAGCTCGACGGTCGAGACGTGACCCGCCTCAACGCCGATCAGCGCGCGGAGCTGCGTCGCAACGTCATCGGTTTTATCTTTCAGTTCTTTGCGCTGATCCCGGTGCTGGACGCCTATGAGAATGTGGAGCTGCCCTTGCTGTTGGCGGGCGTCGGCGCGCGCGAGCGCCGCGAACGCACGCTGGAGATGCTGGAGGCTGTAGGGCTGTCCGACCGCATTCACCACCGCCCCAATCAACTGAGCGGCGGCCAACAACAGCGCGTGGCGATCGCGCGTGCGTTGGTCAAGCGTCCGCTGGTGGTGCTGGCCGATGAGCCGACCGCCAACCTTGACACCGCCAACGGCGAGCAGGCGATGGAGATCATGCAGCGGCTCAACGAGCAGACGGGCACGGCCTTCATCTTCGCCACCCACGATCCGCGCGTGATGAAATTCGCCCGACGCACGATCCATTTGGTCGACGGCCGCGTGGCGGAGAACAGCGCTCCCCCTCAAGTGGAGGCTGCTGCAGGGGGCCTGTTTCATCCTAGAGAACACAGAGGTTGACGCAAGTGAAGATCTCTGCATCCCATGATCTATTTCTTCTCTGCCGTGGAGATCAAAGCTGTAAGCGCATTATGAACGCCAGAATGCTGCGTCCGCCGAAGTTCAGGGCGGTGTTGTGGGCCTTCAGTTTGCTTGGATGGCTCCTGTTTGGCGTCGGTTGCGCGCAACAGCCCACGCCGACGCCAACGCCTACGGCGACGCCGCTGCCGCCGATCGAGTTGGTGCGCACTCAAGGCGGGTCGGTGATCGCTTCGGCGCGCATCCAGCCTGCACAGCGCGCCAGACTGGCGTTCCCGAGCGCCGGACGCGTCGCCGAGGTGAAGGTCGGCGTGGATGAGCTGGTTCCCGAGGGGGCGCTTTTGCTGCGGTTGGACGACAGCCAGGCGCAGATTGCGCTGGCGCAGGCGCGCGCAGCCTACTTCCGCGCCCAGGCGCAGCTCGCCGAGGTGGAGAACGGCCCTGAGCCGGCGACGATCGAGGCTGCGCAGGCGCAACTCGAGGCCGCCCAGGCTCGGCTCGCTCAGCTCACGCAGCCGGCGCAGGCCGCGCAGGTCGCCGCCGCCGAGGCGGAGCTTGCGGCGGCCCAGGCAGCTTATCAGGCGCTCTTCGCAGGCCCCGACGAGGCGACGCGCATCAACGCGCTGGCGGCGCTGAACCTCGCCAGAGCTGCAGTGCAACAGGCGCAGGCCGCCTACAACGAGGTGAAATGGCGCAACGACGTGGGCGCCCTCCCTCAAAGTCGCCAGCTCCAGGAAGCGACCGTCAACCTGGAGGCGGCCCAGGCGCACTACGATGCGCTCTTTGCGCCGCCTTCCGCAGCCGCCGTCGCTGCCGCGCGGGCGCGCATCGAACAGGCCAAAGCCGCCCTGGAGCGCTTGAAGACGCCCGCCACCGAGGCGCAGATCGCCGAGGCCGAGGCGCAGGTGCGCGCAGCGCAGGCGCAGCTCGATGCGCTGCTTCAGGGCGCCAGCGATGAGAGCGTGGCGGTGCTCGCTGGCGCAGTGGCCGAAGCGCGGGCGTTGGTGCGCCGCGCGGAGCAGGAGCTCGCCAACCTGGAGCTGCGCGCGCCCTTCACTGGCGTCGTCACCGCCGTCGACGTTGCGGTCGGCGAATTCGTGGCGCCCGGCGCGCCGGTGCTGACCCTCGCCAACCTGGAGCGCCTCCAGGTGGAGACCTACGATCTCAGCGAGCGAGACGTCGCCTTTGTGCGCGTAGGGCAAGCGGCGAGCGTGCTGATTGAGCCGCTCAACCTCACCGTCCCTGCGCAGGTGACGCGCGTTTCGCCGCAGCCTTCCACCATCGGCGGCGACACGGTCTACACCGTCTGGCTGGAGCTGGCGGAGCAGCCGTCCGGGCTGCGCTGGGGCATGAGCGCGCGGGTGACCATCGAGGGCGAATTGTCTCGTTGAATTCTATGGCCGCAGGATCACCTTCGGCGTGGTGATGGCGCCTTCAATGAGGCCGGCAAAGACGTGCACACCCTCGTGCAGCGGCCGCTCCTCGAGCCATGTTGGCGCCGGCGCAATCAGGCCGGCTTCCAGCAAGCCAAGCGCGGCGGCGAAATCGGCGGGCGTGTAGGCGAAGCTTCCTCGAATGAGGATCTCTTGCCGAACCAGATAATTGGCCGCCAGCGGAGAAGCTTCGTCGTGCAGGCCGATGAAGAGGACGCGCCCGCCGGGTCGCACGAGCTGCACCGCCAACCTGCGCGTGGCGTCGGAGCCGACGGCGTCGATCACAGCCCCTGCGCCCTCAGGCAGCAGGCTGCGCAGCTGTCGTTCCGCCTCGTCGCCGCCGTTGACTGTGGCGGCGGCGCCCCACTGCTTCGCCTGCTGCAGTCTGCGCTCGATCCTGTCGCTGATCAGGATGGCGCCTTCCGGCTGCTCCGCATGGGCGACGGCCAGGCAGAAAAGACCGATCGGCCCTGCCCCCAGGATCAACAGCGGCCCCTCCGTCGCCTGCCACTGAATGTGGCGCACCCCGCGCAGCGCACACGCCAGCGGCTCGACCAATGCAGCGGCCCAGTCGCTCACGGCGTCCGACAGCGGCCAGCACTGCGCGGTCGGCGCGCACACGTAGCGTGCAAAAGCGCCCGCTCGATGGGCGCCGATAATCTGACGGTGGGGGCAGAGGTTGAGCAGGCCGCTGCGACACAGGCGACACGCGCCGCAACCGATCAGCGGATTGACGACCACGCGTTGGCCCGGATAAGGCGCCTCGCCGTTCGCCAGCGCGCCGCCTCCAATCTGGACAATGCGGCCGCCGAACTCATGCCCCATCACCAGCGGCGGTTTGCGCAAGCTATTCTGCCCTAAATAGCCGGAAAGCTCCGAGCCGCAGACGCCGGCGGCCGTCACCTCCACCAGCACTTCATCGTGAGCGGGCGTCGGCGTCGGCAGCATCTGTATCTCCATGCAGCGCGGCCCAAGCCAGACCAGGGCTTCCATAGTCGGGGGCGGCGGTTCATCGATGTGCATGCATTTCTCCTAAGACGCTTGAGATGGATCCCCTGATTTCAGGCGACGCGATAGCGGGCGACGACCTCTTCATCCAGCTCGACGCCCAGCCCCGGCTCCTGGGGAACGGCGACGTAGCCATCCACCACCGGGAAGCGTTGCCGCGTCAACGTCTGGCGCAGCGCCGACTGCTCGACGCAGTATTCCAGCAGCGAGGCGTTGGGCAGCGCCGCCAGGAAGTGCAGCGACGCCGCGATGCTCACGCCGGTCTTGTACGAGTGGTTGACGCAGAGACGACGCCGTTGCGCAGCGAGCCGACCGATCTCGATGGCGCGGCTGATTCCCCCGACCCGCGCCACGTCGGGCTGAATTACATCCAGGCCGGCGTCCAGCAGCGCCGCAAATCCGCGCAGCGTCGTCTCTTGCTCGCCGGCGGCGATGCGGATGGGCGAGGCCCGCGTCAGCCGTGCGTAGCCTTCCAAGTCATCCGGATGGAGCGGCTCCTCCAGCCAGAATGGGTTGAATTCGGCGAACTGATGGGCGCGGCGGATGGCTGTGCTGGCGTCGTAGGCCAGGCCGGCGTCGATCATCAGATCCACTGCATCGCCCAGACCGGCGCGCGCCTGGCGCACCAGCTCGAGGTCGAGCGCTTCGTTCTGCCCCAGGGGTCCCCAGCCGAACTTGACGGCTGTGAAGCCCTGATCGACCAGACGCCGCGCCTGCTCATAGGTGGCTTGCGGCGTCTCGCCGAAGAGATTGGAGGCGTAGGCGCGCAGTTTGGTGTGGAAGGCTCCGCCCAGCAATTGATAGACCGGCTGCCCCAGAACCTTGCCTAGAATGTCCCACAGCGCCATATCGACGCCGCTGATCGCCTGTTGCGCCGCGCCCCCGCGACCGAAGAAGATCGTGCCCTGGTACATTCGCTCCCACAGTACGGCGATGTCGAGCGGGTTTTGCCCGAGCACGCACTGACGCAATCCGCGGGCGATGGCGTGGGAAAGGGGCGCTTCGATGATGGCCTTGGCGACCATCGGCGAGGAGTCCACTTCGCCGACGCCGATGATGCCGGCGTCGGTGTGGACGCGTACGATCAAAGTGTCTTGTGTGCCGTCGCAACGCTCGTCGACGACGGGGAGTTGCAGCCAGATGGCTTCGACGTCGGTGATTTTCATAGCGGCGTTCCTTGCGGGTGTTCTTTGGGTCGATAGCCGAGCAGCCGGGAAAGGCGTTCGGCGTTTTGCAGCACGAGCTGGCGCAGCGCAAGCTGGCGCTCGGCCGTGAAGCGCACCGTCGGCACCGAGACGCTCATGGCGGCGATGGTCTTGCCTTCGGCGTTGAAGATCGGCGCTGCGATGCAACAGAGGCCGGGCGTAGATTCCTCGAAGTCGGTGGCGTAGCCGCGTCGTCGAATTTCGGCCAGCTCGGCGCGAAAGGCGGCCGGGTCGGTGATGGTGCGGGGGGTGATCGGCGCCAGCGGCTGCTCGGGTGGATACAGGCGGTCCAGCTCTTCTGCGGGTAAGGCGGAGAGCATCATCTTGCCGACGCCGGTTCCATGCGCCGGGAAGCGCCTGCCCACAGCGGAGACCATGCGGATCGTGTTGGTGCCTTCCTCTTTGGCGATGTACAGCACCTCGGCGCCCTCCAACACGGCGAGATGCACCGTCTCGTCGCAGGCGCGCGAGGTCTCGCGCACAATTTCCTGACCTTCGGTCACCAGGTCGACGCCCGCCATGTAGCTGGCGCCCAGCTCAAACAAGCGCACGCCCAGTCGATAGGTGCGCTCGCGTCGCCCCGGGCGCAGGTAGCCCCGGTGGATCAGCGTCATCAATAGTCCGTGTGCGCTGCTCTTGGGAATTCCCAGGGCGGCGGAAATTTCGGACAGGCTCAACCCATCCGGATGTTGCGCCAGCAGTTCAAAGATGTCCAGCACGCGCAGCGCTGATTTGACGCCTGACAGTTGTTCTTGGTGCTCCATCGGCGACAGTAAAAAGTTTATGGATATAAAATTTTTTCAATATAGCGAACAAAGTAAGTATAACGCTCGCCGGCGCACCTGTCAAACGCCCACGAAAGCCCAATCGGGGAGGTCGCTCCATGTAGGGAGAAAGTCGGATGCAACTTTTTCGCAACTTTGCTCGTGATATACTCACAACGCGACGGCTGCTGCGCAGATTGCCTTTCACAGGAGGTCAACGATGACTGATGTACAGAGCTACTCGGGCAAATTGGTGACAATCGAACGCTTCATCCTGGATCAACAGCGCGCGCACCCCACGGCGACCGGCGTCCTCACCAATCTACTTTATGACCTGGCGTTGGCGGCGAAAATCATCGCCAGCAAAACGACGCGCGCGGGCCTGGCGGAAATTCTAGGCAGCGCCGGCGAGGAGAACGTGCAGGGCGAAGAGGTGCAACGTCTGGATGTCTTTGCACAACGCACGCTATATCGGCTGAACGACCACACCGGCCGATTGGCGGTGATGGCGTCGGAGGAGGTGGAAGACATCATTCCGATTCCGGAGCGCTATCCGACCGGTCAGTACGTGCTCGTCTTTGACCCGCTCGACGGCTCGTCCAACATCGACGTCAACGTGAGCATCGGCACCATCTTCGGCGTGTATCGCCGCAAGACGCAGGAGGGCCGGGGAACGCTGGAAGATGTGCTCCAGCCAGGCCGCAACCTGGTGGCGGCGGGCTATATCCTCTATGGCGCCAGCACCATGATGGTCTATTCCACCGGGCAGGGGGTGCATGGTTTCACGCTCGACCCTGCGATCGGCGAGTTCTTGCTCTCTCACCCCAATATCAGGCTGCCGGAGAAGCCGAAGTATTACAGCGCCAACCAGGGCTATCAACCCTACTGGTCGCGTGGCGTGCAGGCGTATACGGAGTGGCTGCAACAGGACACTGCAGAAAAGAAGGCGCTGTCGCTGCGTTACATCGGCTCGCTGGTGGCCGATTTTCACCGCAATCTCCTCGCCGGCGGCGTCTTTTACTATCCGGCCGACCGCAAGGACCCCAAGAAACCGGGCGGTAAATTGCGCTTGTTGTATGAGGCGGCGCCGCTTGCGTTCCTGATCGAGCAGGCAGGCGGGTGCGCTTCGGACGGCAGACGCGCTATTCTGGATATTCAACCGGAGAAACTACACCAACGCACGCCGCTTTTCATCGGCAATCGACTGCTTGTGGAAAAGGCGGAGGCTTTTATTCGCGAATATGATGGATGAACCGCCATCAAACTTTGCGGAAAATTGGTTTTCAGGAATGCATGGTGTGCAGTTCGGTGACGCCCTTGCGTAGAAGGCAACCTTTCCGGAAGCTGGATGGAATTTCACAGGAGATTCTGACGACGAAGAAGCGCAGCTACCCGCTGCGCTTCTTTGAATTCCCCAAGACCTTGCGGTGCATTGAGCACGTGCGGCTGGAAGCCGCACCGCCGGCGTTCCCCTGACCCCCTCTCCCAGCCTTGGGAGAGGGGGTCAGGGGGAGGGCCTTCCCCACAGCTTTTGAGTCCACCGAGGGTCTGCGGCTGCGAGCCGCACCTGCAAGGAAACCAGTTTGTTAAAAATCTAGAGTTTTTTGGAAAACAAAGCCGATTGTATAAGGTGAGGCGATAAGCTTCTGTTTTTCCTTGTTCTTTACTTCTTCCAGGTGTAGACGGCCGACCTGCCGAAGGGCAGATTATCCAGATCGATGTTGGCGGCGTCGCCGTCGGGCTTGAGCTTTGCCCGCTCGATGATCAGCGCCACCAGCTCCGGATCGAAGTCGCGATCCTCGCGATCGATCGAAATCTCACCCGGATACTGATGGTAAATCTGAATCTTGCAATGCTTCGGATGCGTATCGCGGCGGTCGATGACGATGTCCATGCGGTAGATGTTCTTCCACGCCCACACTTTGCGACGGCTCCAGAAGCGGAAGGGGATATAAATTTCCAGCCCCTCCTCGGTGACGATGAACTTGCGCGTCATCAGGAGCAGGTCGCCGTACAGAAAGAGCAGGCCCCAAATGATGAACACCCAGGCGATCGCTTCGGCAAAAAAAGTATGGGTCAGGTCTGCCACAAACGCTGCAATGCCTGCTGCGAGCATGGCGAAGCCGATCGCCATGTTGCGACTTTCGCCGCCGAAGACAATGGCGGCTTTGGGGGGAGCAGTCTCTTCAGCCTGACTCATGGTCATCTCGGTCGCGTCGGCCATGGATGTTCTCTCCTCAGACAAGCAAGATGGTCAGAAGACGTAGTTGTTTTGTTTCGATAAGATAAATTGTCAGTCAATGCGCTTAAGTATAGCGGGAAGGATGACCAGCCGACAAATTTTTTTCGTGATTTTGCGCACAATCCTACTCGACGACCAGGCGATACCCGCGCCCGCGCACGGTGGTCAAAAAGCGAGGAGAAGCCGGATCGGGTTCGATCTTTTGGCGCAGCCGGCTCACCAGCTTCTCGATGCGGGCGTCGTCGACCTCGTCGATGTAGCTCTCCCCCCAGACGTGGGTGACGATCTGATACTTGTCGATGATTTTGTTTTGATTTTGGAAGAGCAGTTGGATCAATTTGTATTCCAGCGCAGTCAACGTTTCGACGGGTGCGCCGTTGACGAAAACCTCGCCGCTGGCCGAGTCCACCCACAGCGTGGCCGCCTCTGGGCGCGGGGGCAGGCTCTGTCGTTGCACATAGTCGGCGAGCAGACGGCTGAACATTTGAAGACGCCCCTCCACCCGATTGAGCAGGTGGCGACGCAGCAATTGATCGATGACTGCCGGGTCGGGCGTGTGGTCGGTGACGTTCAAGGCGGCGAGCTCCGCTTTCTCCTCCGGCGTGCACTCTTCCCAAATTTTGGTGCACTCCCGCCTCAGGTAGTCATCCTCCAGCAAGGCGCCCGCCAGACGTCGATGAAAGCGCCAGCGCTCCAGCGGATCGGTGGGCGGCGGGTGGGCGCTCTCCAAGGCTTGATGCAAGAGACGGCAGACGCCTTCCACCATGCGCGGGTGACCGCCGCTCCACTGATAGATGAAGTCGATGTCGGCGTTGGTGAAATTCGCCTCGTAGGCGGTCATGTACCGGCGGATCTGCTGCTCCGTGTCGGAGCGGGTGAGCGGCGCCAGCCACCAAATGCGATGACCGAACAGCTCGGCGAACTCGCCGTGACGACGATCCGGGTTGAGGACGGGCAACGGGCGACCGGTGGCGGTGACATAGACGATCTGGCGACTGTGGCGATCTTGCACCGCACGCAGGTTGAGAAATACGCGCGCCTCGATGTGGATGAAGGGATCGTCGAACTCGTCGAAGAGCAACACCAGCCGCTTGGTGGTGGACTCCAACGCAGCGGTGAGGCCGCGGCTGAAACTGAGTGGAATTTGAAAGTCGCTCTGGGGCGCCACCAACGTGTCGTAGGCGTTGACCAGCTCCGGCAACATCGAGAAGCCGGGGTTGGCCTCCTGCAAGCAGCGCAGCACCAGCTCGGAGAAGCCCTGTTCGGTCAGGTCGAGGATGCGGTTGCAGTCGATGTAGACGGGCAGAAACTCCTGCGCCGCCTCTCCCAGCTCTTTGAGCCACACATCTGGCTGCGCAAGCAGCCGCAGCAGCGCCGACTTGCCGATGTTGCTCATGCCGACGATCTCCACGCACTGCATGGCGTAGAGTTGCCGCAGGAGATTTTCAACGTCATAGCGGCGCATATAGTCGCCGTTGAGCAGGCGCAGCGTCAAAGGCATTGAGCGTTCAAGTCCCGGATCATCGGTTCATGGAGGCGTCGAAGGCGTCGCGCAGCCCATCTCCGAAGAATGTGAATCCCAGCATCGTGATGGCGATCGCCAGCGTCGGGAAGACGCCGAGATGCCAGTAAACGCGCATGTAGGAAAGCGCATTGCCCACCATCTTGCCCCAGCTCGGAATCGGATCGTTGATGCCCAACCCCAGGAAAGAAAGCCCCGCCTCGGCGAAGATCGCGGTTGGGATGCCGATGGTGGCGGCGACGATCAAGGGCGCCACGGTGTTGGGAAGCAGATGGCGAACGGCGATGCGCGTGCTCGTCGCACCCAGCATGCGCGCCGCCAACACAAAGTCGCGTTCGCGCAGGGAAAGCAATTGTGCGCGCAACAGGCGACAGGCGTCCAGCCACGCCACCACGCCCAAGGCCAGGATCACATTGAACAGGCCGCCGCCAAAAACCGAAAGCAGCAACAGCGCCAGCATCAGCGCCGGCACCGCCGTAAAGACTTCGACCAGGCGCATGATGAAGTAATCGACGGCGCCTCCCGCCAGCCCCGCCAGCAGCCCCAGGGGAATGCCGATGAGCAGCGCCATCGCCATCACGCCCACGCCGACCGTCAGCGAGATGCGCGTGCCGTAGATGATGCGCGAGTAGACGTCGCGCCCCACCTCATCTGTGCCCATCCAGTGCTCCCGGCTGGGAAATTGCAACGCCTTGGCCGGGTTGGCGGCGTCGTACGGATAGGGAGCGATGAAATCGGCGAAAATCGCCGTCAGCAGGAGTATGGAGACCATCGCCAAGCCGAGGAGCGCCAGCTTGTTGCGGGCGAAGCGCCGCGCGGCGTCTCCCAGCAAGGTGCGCTGTTTGGGCAGATCCTGAAGCTGCCGACTTTGCACGGAGGCCAGCGTTGAGGTGCTCATGTTCGGCTCTTCTCCAGACGCACGCGCGGATCGACGACGGTGTAGAGGATGTCCGTCACCAGATAGACCAGCGACCAGACGACCGCCACCAGCAGCATCAGCGCCATGATCATCGGGTAGTCGCGCGCCAGAATGCTCGTGACAAAGAATTTGCCCAGCCCCGGCACGCGGAAGATGCTCTCGATAAAGATGGTGCCGGTGATCAAATTGGGAATTTGCGGCGCCAGGATGGTCAAGAGGGGGATCATGGCGTTGCGCAGCACATGGCGCACCATGATCTGCCGGTCTGAGAGTCCTTTGGCGCGTGCGGTGCGGACGTAATCGGAGCGCGAGACTTCGAGGATGCTGGTGCGCGTGTAGCGGGCGGTCAGCGCCATGGGGGCCAGCGCCAGCGCCGCCACCGGCATGACATAATGCTGCCATTGACCCCAGCCGCCGGTCGGCAGCCACTTCAGTTGCACGGCGAAGAGCAGGACCAGCCACACCGCAATGACGAAGTTGGGCACCGTGATCCCCAACGTCGCCGTCGCCGAGGTCAGGTAGTCCACCCAGGTGTTCTGGCGGGCGGCGGCCAGCGTTCCCAGCAGCAGGCCGAGCGGCAGCGCCACCAACAACGCTAGGCCGCCGATCGAAGCGCTGACCGGCCATGTGCGCGCGATCAACCCCGACACCGTTTCGGTCGGGCTTTGAAAGGGAACGCCGAAATCGCCGCGCAACGCGTTGCCCATGTAGAGCAAATATTGCTCCACCAGCGGGCGATCCAGGCCATATTTGCGCATGTAGTTGGCCTTGGCCTCCGCCGAAAGCGGCACCTTGTCCTCGTTGTAGGGGCCGCCGGGAATGGCGTGCATCAGCAGAAAGATGACGACGCTGACAATGAAGAAGACGACCAGCACGCCCACCAGTCGGCCAAACAGATAGCGAGCCATCGGAGCATCTCCCATCGCCCCTTCCTCAGCGCGTCAATTGACGCACTGAGGGAAGGGAACGAATCCACGATCGGGTTTACTGCGGCGGCTGGCGATAGTTGGCTACATCCTTGGTGATGTAGACGCCCGACAGCAGGTCGCTGAAGGTGGAGAAGCCGGGCCAGTGCCAGGCGGCGACGCCGTTGTTGTCCGGCTCCAGCGCCGGCCCTTTGATGAAGGGCTTGATCAGATCGCCCGGCGTCTGGTGATAGACAAAGACGAACGCAGCGTCTTCCACCAGAATTTTCTCCGCCTCCTGGAACATGCGGGTGCGCTCCGCCGGGTCGCCGGTGAAGCTGGAGGCCTCCTTGACCAGGCGATCATATTCGGCGTTGCTCCACGGATGGCGACCGCCGCTGAGGAAGACGCCCAGCATGTTGCTCGGGTCGAGATAGTCCATGCCGTAGGAGATCAGCGTGAACTGCACCTGGGTCGGCTTGGCGTTCAGTTCGTCCATGTAGGATTTGAAATCCATGTTGGAGACTTCCACTTCGACGCCCAAGTGTTCCTTGAGGGCCGCAGCGTAGGCCTGCGCCACCGCAACCGGCGTCGGCCCTTCGGCGCGCAGCTTCATCACCAGCTTGGGGAAGCCTTCGCCGTTCGGATAGCCGGCTTCGGCCAGCAGTTGTTTGGCTTTCTCCACATCATAGGGGTAGGTGTCCTTGAACGCCTCAGAATTGGAGGCCGGGAAGCCGGGCATCAGGAAAGAGTAAGCCGGGATGCCCTGCCGCTTGACGATGTTGGGAAGGATGGTGTCGCGGTCGAGCACATGGGCGAAGGCCTGGCGCACCAGCAGATTGTCGAACGGCGGCTTGGAGACGTCGAACGCAAAGTAGTAGGTGCGGAAGTCGCCGTAGTGCGGATGATATTGCGCGCTTAGCTCTGGGTCGTTTTCAATCAGCTCCAGGTCGGCCGGTGAAAGCGTGCCGCTGCCCCAGACGAAGTCGATTTCGTTGGCTTCATAGGCGGGGAGGAGCTGCGAGGGCTGGCCGATCGCAACGACGACCAGGCGCTGAATGTACGGAATGTTCGTGCCTTTGTAGTCCGGGTTGATCTCATACACCAACCGTTGATCCTTGGTCCATTCGACCAACTTGTAGGGGCCGGACGAAACCGACGTGGCCGGGTTGGAATTGTACAGGCCACCGTGCGTCTCAAGCGCTTTCTTCTGCAGCGGGGCGGAGTAGAGCAGCATGGCGGGCAGATAGGGCGCCGGCATCTCGGTGGTGAACTCCAGCGTATGCGCATCTACGGCGCGCACGCCGATCTCTTCGACCGGAACTTCGCCGTTGACCGCTTGCGTCCAGTTCTTGATCACGCCCTGATAGTACCAGGAGAAGTCCCAGGCGTGCGTTGGGTCGGCGCCGTAGCGGAAGGTGGCGACGTAATCGTCGGCGGTGACCGGCGTGCCGTCGTTCCACATCAGGTTGGGGTCGAGTTTGAAGGTCCAGACCAGCCCGCTTTCATCGACCGACCACTCCGTGGCTGCGCCGGGGTTGACCTGGAAATTTTTGTCAAGACGCACGAGCGAATCTGACAACAGATCGGTCAGGGCGTCGGCGCGCTCATAGACGGCCTGGAAAAAGTCGATGGTGGTGAAAGTGCGCCAGCCGCTGTAGGGATAGATCAACACCTGCTGATCGAGGGGCGCGGCGTCAGGCGGCAGCTCTTTGCCGAGCGCATTGACGACCGGACCGGCTGGGGCGGCTTCCGGCGCAGCGCTCTCAACGCCGCCAGGAGCAGCCGGCGCACACGCCTGCAACAAAAGCGCTACGATCAAAAAGAGCGCCATCCAGGTCGAGGTGCGTTTCGCCGCGAGCGGGATCGTTTTCGGTTGCATGTTCGTCCTCCGTACACTTGGTCAGATTTGGCGGGTTGGAATTACACTTGGACGGCAAGGTATTGTATGCGACGGTGAAGTTTCGTGCAAATCGTTCTGAAAAAATCGAGTTGTCTTTGTGAAGGGTTGCGAAACCATCTCATACGACACAGGTGCGAAGAAGCAGTGTGTTGAGTGCGTTGACGCAGGCAAGCTGTAATGATAGACTGTCTACAAAGAAACCACCTGAAGGACAGCCCACAGCTCTCAGGAATGCGCCGGAAGCGCTGTTTGGGCGCTGTTTGAATGAAATGAGCGAAACAAGATGACCGAAGTCTCACGCATCTGTCCGCAATGCGGCAACCATTTTGCGCTGGAGGCGCGTCACTGCAGCCACTGCGGCTACGATATGGAGGCGGCGTTGCCGGCGCCGCAAAGCACGCTGCCTGCCCTGGTTGGCAAAGCCGCAGCCCCCCTGTTGGTGGGCGCCGCCAGTCTGGCCGCCAGCGTCGGCTGGCGACTTTTGCAGACGCTTCTGAGCCGACCCGCCAAACCGTCCGCTCCACCGATTCAGGTGCGCGCCGATGCGCCGGTGCGTTCCCAAAGCCGTATGACGATCCGCATCACCACCTCCTGGGTGGTGGGGGACGCCAATGGCAACTGGCGCAAGGGACATTCGGAGCAAACGATCGAGATTGAATAGGCGAACTTTACCGGATGGGGATCGGATCGCCCAGGACGGGCGGCGGTGAACGACGGAGGATGTCCAGGAGCGCAGCAAAGGTGGCGGGCGTTTCGCGGGCCTCTGACCATGCGATGCTGCGCGGATGGTACTGGCGACGATCGGCGACGACGCCGGTGGCGGCGATGCCAAGGCTCTTGCACAGAAAGAGCGCGCGCGGCAGGTGGAATTCTTGCGTGACGATGATCGCCTCTTCGACTTGAAAGATATAGCGGGCGCGATAACAGGAGTCGTAGGTGCGCCGCCCTCCGTAGTCGGGTTGGATGTCCTCCGCCGGCACCCCTTGCCGAATCGCGTACGCCATCATGGCGCCAGGCTCGTTGTAGTCCTCCAGGCTATTGTCGCCGCTCATCAACAACTTTTCAACCTTTCCCGCCTTGTACAAAGCAACGGCTGTGTCCACGCGATCCGCCAGCATCGGGCTTAATCGACCATCGGGGTAGACGCGCGCCCCCAGCACAAGCGCCACGCGCGCGGAGGGGGCTTCTTCCAAGGTGTAAATTGCAGCGGCGTAAGTGCGTTCCACCCAGGCGCGCCAGGCGAATGGAAACGTCAACGCAATCAACAGCACAATCGCCGCCATCAAGAGCCAGACTCGAACGCCGAATTTCATATCCCTGATTATTCTCCAGCTCCATACTTTGTTCAGTGATCGTGTTGACGTTCTTGTCGTGATCTGTTTCGCTCTGTTCAACGGCGCAAGGAAAGCTGCAGTTCCCGAACTTGACAGCCGCCATCGCACCCTCCATACTACCTTGCATGCAAACGGACGACGCAACCTTTCCCGGCGACGAGACCCACCCGACCAGCCGAAAGACGCTGAACATGCCGGTGGCGCCGCCCGATTCCCTATCCCTCGAGCGCGGTGAGCCGCCGGTGCAGGAGTTCGATGATCTGTCGGACGTGGATGCGGTCTCGTCGGAAAACGCCCCGCATGCGTGGGAAATCCCCGACCGCCTCGACGAGGTTCTGATTGTCACGCTTCCCGCGCGTCGCTGGGAGGTGGAGCCCGGCGATGTAGTTGCGCTGCCGGTGACTGTGTTCAACAACAGCCGTCGCAAGCTCTCTGCGCACGTGTACGTGGAAGGCTGGCTCGACGAGCGCTGGATGGTGGAGCCCTATGTGCAGGCCACCCTGGAGCCGGGCGAGCGCATCACCCTGGAGCTGAATCTCTCTCCGCCCCGCCACGTCGGCACAGAAGCCGGCGACCACCCGCTGGCCGTCGTGGTTCGCTCGCCGGAAGAGCCGTTGCGCATGGTCAGGTTGGGCTTCACGCTGCGCGTGCTTCCGTTCAAGCGGTTGGCGCTCGAGGTGAGAGGAATGCCCGGGCCGGCGGCGTGGTGGCGACGCGCGCTCGACGTTTCCGTGCGCCTGAGCAATCAGGGCAACTGCCCGCTCACCGTGCATTTGGAAGGGTGGACGACGACGCCGGCCGCTTCGCTTCACCTTCCCGGCGGCGAGACGTTTATTCTGCCGCCGGGAAGACGCCTCCATGCGCCGTTGCGCCTGACAGTTCACCGCCTGCCCTGGATCGGTTTGCACAGTCAAGAATTGCTTTTCACCGTGCGCGCATGCTCTGACGAAGGAGAGACGCTGGCGCAGGTGCGCAGGAGCGTTGAAGTGCATCCCATCCTGGGACTGTGGCAGCTCGCCGCCATCGGTGCGCTGGGGACGGTGGCGGCGGCCAGCGCGCTGTTGCTCGTCGTCGTGAGCGTCCTGCTGATGCGCTACGCAGCGACTCCGCCGCCTGCCGTTGCAGGGGAGCCGGCGCCCGCCGTGATCGTTGTGGCGCTCAATCAGCCCCTCGCTTCTGCGGCCGCTTCATCTTCCGCTCCGGCGCAGTCGGCCGACGCTCCCCGTTTGCAACCGGACTCTTCAGCCCCCCTCGTCCTGCCCGACCAGGTGACGGCGCCGGGCAGCGGTGGGCCGGTCCGCGCTCTTGCAGCGCCCTCCACCGACGTCAGCGCTCCACCGCCGGGCGGGCCGATGACCTACGCGCAGATGTTTCAAACCATTGCGGCGCAGTACGACCTCGATTGGCGCATACTGGCGGCGCAGGCCTATGTTGAGAGCGGGTTCGATTCGCTGGCGCTGAGCAGCGCCGGCGCCATGGGGCTGATGCAGGTGTTGCCGACGACGTGGCGAGAATGGGCGCCGGTCGTCGGCGTCAACGATCCCTTCGACAGCTACAGCAACGTCCAGGTGGCGGCCATCTATCTCGATTATCTGCGCACGCAGCTTGCTCGCCAGGGCCGACCGGAGAAAGAATGGATGTTGGTGGCTTACCACTGGGGCATCGACAGGCTCAGCGCTTTTCTGGCCGAAGGAGGCGACTGGCAGACGCTGCCGGAGCTGCACCGGCGCTACGCCGAGGACATTCTGCGCATCGCCCGCACCCTTCCTTGAAAAGATGCTAATCGGCCGGAGCTGGGGACTCCAGATTGGTGGAAGGCTCCGCCGGAAGCGTCGATTCGCCCCCTGGAACGGGCAGTTTGCCGTCGGCGATCAGGACGGGCTGCAAGGCGGCGATGGCGCATTCCACCATGCCGTCATCCGGTTCGCGCGTGGTCATCTTTTGTAGCCAGAGGCCCGGAGCGATCAACATGCGCATGAAGGGGTTGCGGTCATGCGCAGCGCTAAAGCGAATGATCTCGTAGGCGATCGAGGCGACCACCGGCACCAAAGCCAGCCGCGTGACAAAACGGAGCAGCAGCGCCAGCCAGCCCGGCTCCACGTCGGAAAAGGTCAGCGGGGCGAAGAGCAGGATGCTGATCACCAACACATAGAGCAGAAAACTGGTTCCGCAGCGCGTGTGCTGCACGCTGAACTTTTGCACCTCGGCCACAGTCAACGGCGCGCCCGCCTCATAGGCGTTGATGGTCTTGTGCTCGGCGCCGTGATAGCCGAACACCCGACGAATGTCGTTGAACCGCCCGATCACCCAGAGATAGGCGATAAACAGCAGCAGCCGAATGACGCCCTCGAACAGGGCGTCGACGAGTGGATCGTCGTTCACATAAACGGCGAGCAGACGTGCGGCGAAGGTGGGCAACAGGAAAAAGAGCGCCACAGCGAACGAAAGGCTGACGGCGATCGTGGTCCAGGCCACCGGGCCGGTGAACTCCACCTGTGCGTCCTTCTCTTCGCGCGCAGCGACCTCGGCGCTCCAAAACAGGGCGCGAATACCCAATCCTAACGCATCCCACAGCATGGCGAGACCGCGCACAAAGGGCCATTGCCCCCAGGCGCTGGTGTAAATCTTCGCCGTCAACGGCTCTTTGTGAACCATAATCCGCCCATGCGGGTCGCGCACGGCGACCGCCATGCTTTTGCGCCCCCGCATCATCACGCCCTCGATGACGGCTTGTCCGCCGTAATACTGTTTCGCCATGGCGCGAAATTGTACCATGAATACAAAATGACGGCGCAATTGTGAAACAGGCAAAGAGGTGGAAGAGCGATAGGATGAAGCGCAATTACGCACTGCGTCATGACTTTCTTGCCTGCGTAACGCGACGTAAGGTACAATGGAAGATGCAATTTCTGAAAAGCGTAGTCAAGCGGCGATCGGAACGATAACACACCGATCGGTTGCTGTGCGTGGGGATTTTCCACCTTCGTCCATGAGTCAGATCAAAACAATCGATGAACGCCAGGCAGGCGCACCTCAGCCCAGGATTCGCATCTACACCTTCGGCGCGTTGCAGGTCGTGCGCGATGGCGTTGCGGTCACGGAAGGCGACTGGCACACGCGCCAGGCGCGACAGCTGCTCAAAATTTTGATCACAGAGCGCCCGCGCGCCGTTTCCACCGATGTGCTTATCGAGATTCTGTGGCCGAGCAGCGCGCCGAACGCCGCCGCCACGACGTTGCGCAGCGCGGTCAATGCGTTGCGCAATGTGCTCGAGCCGGATCGCCCCAGTCGCGCGCCTTCGCGCTACATCGTCACGCAGACGCCCGGCTATGCGTTTCATTTGGCGCCGGAAATCTGGCTCGACGTCGAGGAGTTCGAGCATCTGCTCAACCGCGCACACCACAGCGCCGATCCTGCGCTGCGTCTCCAGTTGCTGCAACGCGCCATTGACCTTTACCAGGATGATTATCTCGTCACCGATCTATACGCCGACTGGCTACAGGTGGAGCGAGATCGGCTGCGCGAGCGCTATTTTGGCGCTTTGCTGCAGGCGGCGGAGCTGCATGCAGAGGCCGGGCGCTACCCGGAGGCGATCTCCCTCTGTCGCCGCCTTCTGGCGCGGGATGAAGTGCGCGAAAACGCCTATCAAGCCTTGATGCGCTTTCAGGCCGAGTCGGGCGACAGCGCAGGCGCCCTGCTCACCTATGAACGTTGCCGCACCATCCTGAGCGAAGAACTGGGCGCAGATCCCAGCCCGTTGACCCAGCACCTGCACCAACAAATTCTTAAGGGAGAAATCGAGACGCGGCCCTTCGTCACCCCTCCGCTGGTGATGCGCCCCCCGTTGGAGGCGATTTTACCTCCGTCTGTCAGTGAACAGCGCTCGCTCGAGCTGCCTCCCCGCACCCTGTTGACCGCCTTCGACGCCGGCTTTCCCTCGGCTTTCGTCGGGCGCGAACGCGAAATGACGATCCTGCGGGAGCGACTGGAGCGCGCGCTGAGCGGACGCGGGGAGTGGGTGATGCTTTACGGCGAAGCCGGCGCAGGCAAGACGCGCCTGGCCCATCAGTTGCTCGCCGAGGCGGCCAACCGCTCGATGACCGTCATCAGCGCAGGCTGTCAGTTCCTCGAGCGCGACCTTCCCTTTGGCCCCCTGGCCGATGCGTTCGCCAGATACTTCTATGCGCTGCCGGATGCAAACATTCAGGCGCTTCCGGCCGGCGCGTTGACGGCGCTGGCGCAGATCATCCCCAGCCTGCAAGATCGACTTTCTCATCTTCCCGTTGCGGTGATCGACTCGCCGGCCGTTGGCGAAGAAAACCGCCAGCGCCTCATCGACGGCCTCGTGACGACCGTGATCGCGCTGGCGACCCTGCGGCCGATGGCGCTTTTTATTGACGACCTGCAATGGGCGGATGCGGATACGCTCACGACGCTGAATCGCCTTGTGCAACGCATCTCCGATCTGCCGTTGCTCTTATTGATGGCTTATCGTAGTGAAGAGTTGACGGAGAATGAGGCGCTGGCGGCCTTTGTTCACGCAGTTCATCGTCTGCAGCGCGATGCTCAGGTGCCTGTCCCTCGTTTCACCCGCCAGCATGTACAGACGCTCGTGCAGCTGCATCTGGGCAGAGCGGACGGACAAACGCCAGGCGTCGATGCGGCGCAGACGGCCAGATTGGGCGAACTGCTCTACGAAACGACGCAAGGCAACGCCCTGTTTGTGGCGGAAGCGCTCCACGACCTGGACGAGCGCCTGTCGCTGGGGGACGTGAATCACGCGCTGCACGCGCTGCTCGATGAGCTGACCGAGGAGCATGCGCCCGCCGCTCCGCCCAAATTGCGCAGCCAGCGCATCCAGGAGCTGATCATGGAACGCGTCGAGCGGCTGCCCACCGAGGCGCGCGCCGTGCTCAACCTGTGCGCAGTGATCGGTCGCGACTTCAGCCTGGACCTGTTGGAAAGCGCCGCAACCTTCGATCCGCTGGGTGGGCTGGAGACGCTGCTGGAGCGCAAATTCCTGATCGAACGGCCTGACGAACGCATCGATTTTGCTCATCATCTGGTGCGCCAAACCGTCTACGACCGCTTGAGCCTGCTGCAACGGCGCAGGCTTCATCTCGCCGTGGCGGAGGCGCTGGTGGACCTCGGTCAAGAGACCACGAACCCGGGCGAGATCGCTTTTCACTACAGCTGCGCGGGCGGCAGCCATCGCCTGCAGGCGGCGCATTACAGCATCAAGGCGGGCGAAAAGCTCTTGCACACATACGGCTTTCGTCAGGCGGTGGAGGCGTTCGACCGCAGCCTGCAGCTGCTCGAATCTCTCCCCGAAGCCTCCCCGGAGCTCACCCGACAGGCGCTCCAGGGGCGAGGCATGGCCTTTGAAGGGCTGTTCGATCCGGAGGGAGTGACGGAAACCTATCGGCGGCTGCAAAATTGGGCGCGAAAACACGGGGATCGCACGCTCATGCTGGCCACCTACAGCCGCCTGACCACGATGCTCGGCCTGCTCGGACAGCAGGCGGAGAGCAATCAGGTGCTGGACGAGTTTCTCGACGCCATCCTGAGCGCCGACACCGATGCGCCGATCCCGCGCGTCCTGTTGGACCTGCTGAAGCGGCGCAGCCGCATCTACGCGCCCGTGGAAGAGGTCGACGGAGAGTGGACGCGCTATCAGCCGGCGCCCCCTCCAATTCCGAATCCGGAGCAGGACCTCCTGCTCTTCCTGGAGCCAGTGCACGCCGTTGTGCCGCTTTTTGAATACGGCTGGGTGTTGCTGGTTCAGGGTCAGGTGGGCGAGGCGACGCGCGTGCTTGAAACCGTGGTTGACCTGGCGACCGAGACCAATCAGCCGTCGATCGCCAGCGCCGCCTATCATCAGTTGGCGCTGACCGCGCGCATCCTAGGCGACGCCGAGCAGAGCCAGGCGCTCAATGAGGAGAGCATCGCCATCAACCGCGCCGTGGCGGGCGCTGCAGGCGAGCTAGGCAGCATGTGGCCGCGCATCTCGAGCGGTTTTCTGGCGCTGCAGGCCGGTCGGCTCGACGAGGCGGAGCGCCGCTTCCGCCGCATCGTGGAGATGCCGGTGGACGCCGCCCTCTTTCGCGTCTATCGCAACAGCGCAGAGATCGGTTTGGGCCTGGTGGCGCTGGCGCGCGGCCAGATCGAGGCAGCGCAGCGTCTGCTCATGGCCGCGCAGGCGGATCGGTCCAACTTCTATCCGTACACCTACGTCCAGGCGCTGGTGGGTCTGGCGCGCATCGAGCATCTGCGCGGCGCAATTGAGGTGCGCGATCGTTGGCTGCGCAAGGCGCTGCGCTTCGCAGGCGAGCGCAGCCTGTTAGAGGAGTATATCCTGGTGTTGGTCGAGCTGGCGCAGATGAATGCTGCAGGCGCGCCTATGAATGCGCTGATCGACTCCGTCTACGACTATGTGCAGTCCATTCGTCTGGAGTCCGCCATCGCCGCATTGGAGGCGCTGCGCGCCAGAGGCGTCGCCGGTTAAAAACGTGGTCGCCCCCGAAGGTTGCGCGAATTCTTATTCAGACGAGGAGCGCCCAGAGACGCGGGCCGAAGATCGCCGCTGCGACGCACAGACTGCCGATCACCATGAAGACCATTCCGCCGGCGGCTACGTCTTTGGCGAGTCCGGCCATCGGATGGTAGTGGGGCGAGACCAGGTCGACGACTGTCTCGATCGCTGTGTTGATGCATTCCAGCGCCAGCACCAGAAAAATGGTCAGCCCCAGCAGCCCCCACTCCAGCGCCGAAACCTGAAAATAGAAAGCCGCCACGGTCACCACCAGGAGCGCCGCCAGCTTGATGCGCACGTTGGGTTGCGTGCGGATGGTGTGCAGCGCGCCGTGGATGGCCGCCTTCAGGCTGAACCAGCGGCCGGGCCAGAAGCCTCGATCGCGACCGTTGATGGCGCCTTGCGCCGAATGCGAAGATTGCATAATCATCCGTCTTGAATCCCTTTCCCCGTCCGGTTATTCGTAGATGCGTCGCGCCAGCGCTGCATGACCGAACTGCGCCAGAATCTCCTCTTGCAGCGACCCCATGGCGCGCTCAGAAGTCTCATCGTCGTGATCGTAGCCGAGCAGGTGCAGCACGCCGTGAACAACCAGCAATTGCAGCTCGGCGGTGACGCTGTTTTGGTAGCGCGCGGCCTGGCGCGCACTGTAGGGGTATGCAATCACCAGGTCGCCGAGATAGTGTTGCATTTCCTCCAGCGCCTCTGCAGGCAACGCAAGCGACGGCGCGCCAGGAAGGCTTTCCTGCGCAGCAAAAGTGAGCACGTCGGTCGGCTCGTCGATGCCTCGATATTGTGCGTTCAGGCTGCGGACATACTCGTCCGTCGTGAGCGCAACGGTCAGCCCGGCTCGTTCGACGTTAAGTCGGCGCAGCGTCGCCTCCGCCGCAGCACGAATTGCGGCCACGTCGATGGAATCGGTGAGCGCTTCATCGATTTCGACGGCAATGTCGTATCCAAGGGACGGCGTATCCATTTTATCCTTCCATGGCAGGCGTCCGTTGCACATCCGACGACGGGGCACGCTCCTCCAAGCCCTCCACCTCCCAGCCTGCGCGTTGCGTCGTCTTACGGCCCGCTCCATTGCCCTCAGGAGCCCGAGCGGGCTGCTCCTGTGGTTGCACGGACGCGCTTTCCGGATATTTGATGCGAGGATGATGGACGCCCTGGAGCACCTGCAGAAAGACTTCTTTGATGGTCTGCAGGTCTCGAAACGTGAGGTCAGAATCGTTCAACTCGCCGCTGGCCACCCGCTCGTCGATGAGGCGATTGACCAGCAGTTCCAGCTCTTCTCGAGAGGACGGCCGCATCGCCCGCACCGCTGCTTCGCAGGTGTCCGCCAACATCACGATGGCGGTCTCGCGCGAACGCGGATTGGGGCCAGGGTAGCGGAAATCCTCTTCGTTGACCGTGGCGCCATCCTGGCTCTGTTGCTGAGCCATCAGGTAGAAATATTTCACCAGGGAGCGGCCATGGTGTTCGCGGATGAAATCTTGAATGCGTTCGGGCAGCTTGTATTTCTGCGCGAGATCGACGCCGTCTTTGACATGGCTGATGATGATCTGCGCGCTGGTCAAGGGGTCGAGCTTGTCGTGGGGCGAGGAGCCGTCCATGATGTTTTCGGCGAAGAAATAGGGCCGCACGGTCTTGCCGATGTCGTGATAGTAGGCGCCGACGCGTACGAGCAGGGCGTCGGCGCCGATGGCGGCGGCGGCGCGTTCGGCCAGGTTGCTGACAAGGATGGTGTGATGATAGGTGCCGGACGCTTTCAACAACACCTGGCGCAGCAGAGGATGCGTCGGACGGCTCAGCTCGTTCAACTGCAGCGGCGTCACAATGTCGAAAAGGTTGCCCAAAACAAAATAACCGATGAGCGCGATGGCGGCGGTCAGGGCGCCGTTGACGACCGTTGCAAGCAGGAGTTCGACGAGCATGGTCGAACTGTAGGTGCTAAACGGCGCCGATATGGCGATCAGCACGGCGAGATTGGAAAGGCCGACGACGACGCCCGCCCAGATAAAGGAGTTCAGCCGTTCGGCGCGACCCACGAGCAACACGGCCAGCATGGCGCCGGTGGTCTGATAGATCACCATGGTCGCGTTTGTCGGCAGCATATAAAGCAACAGCAAGGCGAACATCGTGATCAATACCTGCGCCACGCGCATTTTGCAGAAGACCGAGACCAGAATGGCGTAGGCTGCCAGCGGGTAGATGAACGGCAACAGCGGATGATTCACGATCATCGCCTTTGCGGCCAGCAGCCAGATCACGGTGATGACGAGCAGGAGGGCCTGTTCGCGCAAATTCTGGAGCAGGGGACGCCGCACTTTCGCCAGCGCGCTGAGCGTCACGGTGAGCCACAGCAGGACAAAGACGGCGTTGCGCGTCACCGTCCAGAAATCCCATTCGGACTGCAATTTGCTCAGGGCGGCGAGTTTTTCGACCTGTTCGGGCGTGGCGCGATCGCCGCTGCGGATGACCGTTTCGCCCCTGACGAGCGTGATGGTTTGTGGGGGAACGCCGGCGCGCGCCTCGGCGCGCAAGGCGGCGGTGCGTTCGGCGTTGTAGAAGCTGTTGGGACGGATCAGATTTTTCACCAGCTGAATCGCCACGTCGCTGGCGTCTTCATCCAGGCTCCGACTGACGAGGGCGGGCACACTGTTGCGCGCCTGGTTGATCGTCGATTCCCGGATTTCGAGGCGCATGACGCGGTCGAGCACGGCGATCACCTCATGCTCGACCTGCGCCCACTGCTCATCCGAAAGCGACAGGATCTGCACAGCCGTCTCGGCGTCCAGCCCCAACTCCTCGATCGCCAGCAGCTCGTTGGTCTTTTGCGCCAGCGTCTTCTCCTCTTGCCGACGAATGGCGGTCGCCTGCGCCAATGCCTGACGGGCAGCCTCGATGCGCTGTCGCCGAATCGACGCTTCCTCGAAGTCGTATTGATCCGGAACCTGTTGCGCTGCGCGCTCGCGCGCGCGTTCGGTCAGAACTTCGCTCTCGAAGGTGATCGGCTGCGGCGCAACGACCGTGAACGGTGCGATCTCGCCCGGCTGGAGCAACAGGCGACTGCCGTAGGGGAGCTGCCAGGCCAGCAGCGCAACCATCGTGATGGCCAGAGAGGCCAACATCAGCAGCGAAAGAATCCATTGGTGGAGACGGTCGCTGCGCAATGTGCGACGAACCGCCCCCCAGAACCGTTGAATGTCCATGCGTGTAGAGTTAGCGGGCAAGCAGGCGCCGCACCACCTGATTCACCGTTCTCCCATCTGCGCGTGCGCCCGTCTTCGCCAACACGGCCGGCATGACCTGTCCCATCTGTTTAGGCGAGTCAGCGCCCAGCTCGGCGATCACGGCGCGTGCAATCTCCTCGATTTCGGCCTCCGTGAGCTGCTGCGGTAGATATTGTTGCAACACCTGATATTCCAGCATTTCGGCGGCGGCGCGATCCGGTGCGCCGAGCCGCTCAAACTCTTCAGCCGCCTCTTTGCGGCGCTTCGCCTCGCGGCGCACGACCTCGATCACTTCTGCTTCGCTCAGATCATGCGCCTGCTCTCCGCTGGTGCGCGCCTGCATCAGGGCGGTCTTCAAGCTGCGCAAAGCAAGTTTTGCCGGTTCATTGCGCTCGCGCATGGCGCGCTTCAGGTCGGCGTCGATGCGTTCCACCAGCGTCATCGGCATCTCACTCATGACGACTCCTCCCCTGAGAATCGCCTCTGCACCCGTCGATCGATCAACGTCTGCAGCCGCTCCTGATGGCGCAAAAAGAGGACGGTCAGCAGGCCTAGCGCCAGGAGCAGCGCAGCCAGCTGCCAGCCTGAAAGCCACCAGACGCCCGCGCCGGCGGCCGCCACCACCATGGTCGAGGGTGCGCGAATTGCCAGCGTCAACAGAAAAATCTTCGTGAACGAGACCTGCGACAGCCCTGCCATAAAATAGGGCAGGTCGCCGGTCGGCGCCAAAAGAATTGCAAACCACACTGCAGTGCTCGTGCTGAAGGTCATGCGCTCCCAGCGGCTGAGGCGCTCCGCCCCCACCAGCCGCTCGACCAGAGGGCGACCGAAGAGGCGCGCCAGCGCCATGGCGGCCATCGAACCGATCAACACGCCCAGCACGCCGAACACGCCTCCCCAAAGCGGGCCGAACAGATAGCCGGCGGCGGCTTGCATCACATAGCCGGGCAGGGGCGCCACGACGATCTGCAACGCGTTGAGCGCAATCAGCGCCAACGGCCCCCATAGGCCAAGTTGGGCAATGAACGCCTCCAACGCAGCTTCGTCTTGCAACAGCGACCAGAGCCATGGCCCAACCCGCCAGGCGCCGATCCCGAAAATCGCCAAGGACAGCCAAAAGAGCCAAAGACGTCGCTCGGCAAGCCATGCCGCTGTTCGCTGAAGGAGACCGCCTCTCTGCATGCGTTTCTTCACGCTCCTTTTCGGACCGATTCTCTACGAATCGGCGCCGTATAGCGCTTGACCATTATACTACAGAGTCGCCCGCCATGAAACGCAAAGCCAACCCATCAAAATGATGATCTGAGTTCTCAGGCGGCCCTGCGTCGCCTCTTCTGTGGTATGATCGGTTTTCATGATTCAGGCCGTGACCTTTGACTTCTGGGACACCATTGCGGTCGATGATTCCGACGAGCGCAAGCGAGCGCGGCTGGGGCTGCCCACGAAGTCCGCCGAACGCATGCAACTTTTCGTCGACCACATCGTGCGGCGCTACCCGCACATCGAGCGGAAGCAGGCGGAGGAGGCGTATCGCCAGGCCAATGCCCGCTTCCAGACGGAATGGCGCGAGCATCAGCGAACGCCGGGCGTCCACCGCCGTTTAAGCTATGCGTATGAATTTCTAGGGTTGCGGCCTGCGCCGGGGCGTTACGCCGCGTTCGTGCGCGAAGTTAACGAGCTGGCGCGTGCGATCGAGACGATGGAGGTGCGCATCGCCCCCGATTTTGCGCCGCATATCCACGCCGTCCTCGCCGAGCTTTCTCGACACTATGCGCTCGGCATCGTTTCGGACACGATTCACACCAACGGCCGCGGCATCCGCCATTTGCTTTACCAGCAAGGGCTGTTGCACTATTTCCGATTCTTTCTCTTCTCCGATGAAGTGGGCGTCTCCAAACCTTCGGCGCAAATTTTTCGCCGCGCAGCGCTGGAGCTGGGATTGCCGCCTGCCATGATCGCGCATATCGGGGATCGCGAGCAGAACGATGTGCTCGGGCCGCTCTCGGTGGGGATGCGCGCCATTCTGTACACCGGCATCGTCGACCGCGGCAGCCACTGCACGCGCGCCCACGCCGTCTGTCGCGATTTTCGCCACTTGCCCTCGATTCTGCAGCGCATGACGTAGAGCCGTTTTTTCACAAAATCACCCGGCAATCCACCCAATAATCCACCCAACAATCATCGTAGGTGCGGCTCCCAGCCGCACATTCTTGACAGACCCTAAGATTTTGAATGGTTCGAGCACGCGCGGCGACGAACTGCACCTACGAGGCGTCAGAATTCAAATTTCATCTGGCCGCCTCTCCGGGCGTCGATTCTCTCCTGCGCACTCACGGAGCGCCGCCGACGAAGGCCATCACCTCGCCCCACCAGCTATGCCATGGCTCGACTGGCCAGCTGTTGTGGCCGGCGTCAGGAAGCACCCAACGGCGTTTGGGGCCTGTGAGCGAAGCATAGAGGCGCTCCGAATGCTCTCGTGGAATGATCTCGTCCCGCTCCGCAATCACGACCGCGATCGGGATAGAGGCGCCTTCGAGGTTGCGCAGGCTGTCGTAGCGGTCGAGCAGAAGCCAGCGCACGGGCAGAAAGGGATAGAGGCGCTGCGCCAGCGCGGTCAGGCTGTCCCAGGGCGTCAACAGCACCAGGCCGGCGAGCGGCGCCGAGGGTTGGGCCGCCGCCGCTGCGACAACGGCGGCGCCCAGAGACTCGCCCCACAGGTAAATCGGCCCGCCAAACTCTTCGTAGGCGCGACGCAGCGTCTCCCGCGCATCGGCGACGAGCGCATCTTCGCTTGGCTCGCCCGCCCGGCCGCCGTACCCCGGATATTCGGCAAGGAGCACGCGATAGCCCAACGGCTCCAGCGCCTCGATGTAATAGCTGCGTTGCCAGGCCGCGCCGGCGTTGCCATGAAACACGATCACAACGCCGTTGCTCGCCGGCGCCAACGCATCGGAGATGAACCCTCGGTGTTCACCGCCATCCGCCGGCCAGAAGCGCAAGCCTATTCTTTCCAGCTGTGCATCGGAGGGAAGCGTCTGCAACGGAAAATACAACAGGCGGCGTTGCATCCCATAGGCGAGCAAGACGAACAGAACGTAGGCGATGGCCAAAATTAGCAAGATGCGCAACACCCCGTTCAACGCGTCCCCCTTTCTTGACAAAACCTGTCACAAGGCATATTCAATCATTGCATTATTCCGGCAAATGGACAAATGATATACTATTGACTCGCAGTCTGGCGGGATTCCCATTGTTCTGGCGTCGTGAGAGGCGTTCACGCAGCCTTTGGTGGGCTGTGTGCTGCGGCTCGTAGCCGTAGCTACGGGGATTGTGGGATGATTTCGCGTCTTGATGCAAAATCACAAGGAAGCCAGACTTCGCGTCTCTATGAATTCGTGGTAAAAATACCTGTCGGTCACGCGACAAGCTGGAATTATTGAAATGAAAGTGATGAACCATGTCTCAAACAACGACAACCGCGGCGCCTTCCGCTCTACAAGCGCCGGTCGGCGCTGAAGAGTTGCGACGGGCGGTGATGCAGCGCCTGTATAATTCGGTGGGCAAAGCGATTCAATCCGCCACCAAACATGACCTGTATTGCGCGCTCTCGCTCGCCATCCGCGATCTCCTGACAGAGCGTTGGCGCAAAACGACCGAAGCGCACTACGAAGCCAATCCCAAGTTCACCTACTATCTCTCCGCCGAGTACATGCTCGGCAAACAGCTCGGCCAGAATCTTGCGTACACCGGCTTAACCGACGTGGCCGCGCAGGTGGCGATGAGCTTTGGCGTCACCCTGGAGGAATTTCTAGAGCTGGAGCCGGAGCCGGGGCTCGGCAACGGCGGCCTCGGCCGCCTGGCGGCCTGCTTCATGGACTCGCTGGCGACGCTCGATCTGCCGGCGGTCGGCTATGGCATCCGGTACGAGTTCGGCATTTTCCGCCAGACCTTCGTCGACGGCTGGCAGGTGGAGCAACCCGACGCCTGGCTGCTCCATGGCAACCCCTGGGAGTTCATTCACTCCGACGACATGATCGAGGTCGGCTTCGGCGGCTACACCGAACACGCGCCGGACAGCAGCGGCCGACTGCGCACACGCTGGGTTCCCGGCCAGAAGGTGTTGGGCGAACCTTGCACCATGCTTGCCCCGGGCTACGGCACCAATACGGTCAATATTCTGCGGCTGTGGCGGGCGCGCGCGGCTGAAGAGTTCGACTTCCAGATGTTCGACACCGGCAACTACGTGCAGGCGGTGCAACAGAAAATTTTCTCGGAGAACATCAGCAAGGTGCTCTACCCAAACGACGGCACGCCTCAGGGCCGCGAGTTGCGCCTGCGTCAGCAATACTTCTTCGTGGCCTGTTCGCTGCGAGACATCATCCGCCGCTTCCGGCTGCGCAACCAGGACTGGAACGCTTTCCCAGACAAGGTGGCGATTCAGCTCAACGACACGCACCCGGTGATCGCCATCCCCGAATTGATGCGCATCCTCGTCGACGAAGGGGGCCTGGGATGGGATCAGGCGTGGAGCATCACCCAGCGCACCTTCGCCTACACTTGCCACACGTTGCTGCCGGAGGCGCTGGAGCGCTGGCCGGTGAGCCTGTTCGAGTATCTGTTGCCGCGGCACCTGGAGATCATCTACGAGATCAACCATCGTTTCCTGGCGCAGGTGCGCGCCCGCTTCCCCGGCGACAACGCTCGCGTGGCGCGCATGTCGTTGATCGATGAAAACGATGGCCGCCAGGTGCGCATGGCCAACCTTGCCAGCGTGGGCAGCTTCGCCATCAACGGCGTCGCCGAGCTGCAATCGCGGCTGCTGCGCGAGTACACGCTGGCCGACTTCGGCGAGATGTTCCCGGAGAAGTTCCAGAACAAGACCAACGGCGTCAGCCCGCGGCGCTTCCTGCTGCTCTCCAATCCGCGGCTGTGCAACCTGATCACCGAAGCCATCGGCGAAGGCTGGATCAACGAGCTGGACCGACTGCGCGAGCTGGAGAAATATGTGGACGACCCGGCGTTCCGTCAGCGCTGGCGGGCAATCAAGCAACAGAATAAAGCCGACCTGATTGCATTTGCGCAACGCAGCACGGGGGTGGCGCTCGACTCCGCAGCCATGATGGACGCCATGGTCAAGCGCCTGCACGAATACAAACGACAACTGCTCAAGCTGCTCCACATCGTGACGCTCTATCAGCGGCTGCAAGACAACCCCAACCTCGACATCGTGCCGCGCACCTTCCTGTTCGGCGCCAAGTCCGCCTCCGGCTACGCCACCGCCAAGCTGATCATCAAGTTGATCAACAGCGTGGCCGAGGTCGTCAACAACGATCCCGTCGTGCGCGACCGCCTGAAAGTGGTCTTCCCGGCTAATTTCAACGTGACGATGGGGCAGATCATCTATCCGGGCGCCGAATTGTCGGAGCAGATCTCGCTGGCGGGCAAGGAAGCTTCCGGCACGGGCAACATGAAGTTCGCCCTCAACGGCGCGCTCACCATCGGCACACTCGACGGGGCCAACATCGAAATTCGCGAGCTGGTCGGCCCGGAGAATTTCTTCCTCTTCGGCCTCAACGCCCAGGAGGTGATGGAGCTCAAGGCGCGCGGCTATCGTCCGTATGACTGGTACGCGAGCAATCCGGCGTTGAAGCGCGCCGTCGATGCGATCGCCTCCGGCGTCTTCTCGCGCGGGGACGCCTCGCTCTTCCGCCCGTTGGTCGAGTCGCTGCTGAGCCGGGATGAGTATCTAGTCTTCGCCGACTACCAGGCGTACATCGATTGCCAGGAGCGCGTGTCGCAGGCTTATCTCGACCAGGAATCCTGGACGCGCATGTCGATCCTCAACACGGCGCGCACGGGATACTTCTCCTCCGATCGCACGATCCGAGAGTACGCGCAAGACATCTGGAGGTTAAAACCGGTGAAGGTGGAGTAGGGCGCGTCGTGCGCACCGGGTCAGGCTTCAAAAGGCGGCGACGGTGGGTGCGGCTCCCGGCCGCCACGTGTTCGATGGGCCTTTGGAGGCGCAGCTCATAGCTACGCCTCCAAAGGCCAGAATTGTCTGTGAAGTTCCATCCTGCTTTCTGTAAGCTTGCGTTCTACGAGCCGGTGAAAGAAATGCTTGTTACAACCAGCTTTCGACGCGCAGCTCCGGCACGCGACGAAACTCTGCAATGTTGTGGGTGACCAGGGTGGCGCCCAGGCCCAGCGCCTGCGCCGCGATCAGGGTGTCCAGGGGTCCAATCGGCGTCCCCATGCTCTCCAGATATGCACGAACGCGACCGTACGCCTTCGCCGCCTGATAGTCGAAATCCACTAAAGCGAGCGGCAGCAAGAACAACGTCAACGCCTCAGCGTTCTGCTCAGGTCGACTGCTCCGCCATACGCCGTACTCCAGCTCGGCGACCGTGATGGTCGAAACGCCAACCTCGCCCACCGATAACGATGTGAGCTTACGCAACAGCCCTTCTGGCCGGTGGCGGATCAAGTGGATGCAAATGTCTGTATCAAGGAGGAACCTCATGAGAACGGCGTTGCTCGCTCCTCAACAACCCCTTGGGGTCGGGTCGCCATAAAATCATCTGAAAAACGGTTTAGACTGTCAAGCAACGAACGCCAGGGATCGCTGAAGGGCAACAAGATTACAGCATTGCCCAGGCGTTTGATATACACTCGATCCCCGTCGAATCGATACTCCTTAGGCAGACGGACAGCTTGACTGTTGCCGCTGTAGAATAGCCTGGCGGTCTCCATTTTGAGCTCCTGTAGTATATATGCCAGCATATATACTACAGGAGCTTTCTTAATCTGTCAAATGCAGACGCTCCATCGCTTGAAGCGCAATCGAAGAACTCCCTACCCCACTCTGGCGCGCGTTTCGGGGCTAAAGCCTGCGAACCCTTCGTCGGTGATCAGGTTGTAGCGGCGCCAGAACAGCAGGATCATCAGAGCGTTCGAGCGACTCCAGCGGTCAAAACAGTCGGCCATCACCCGATCCTGCTCGCGGATATAACGATCAGGTCCAGATAGACGCGATGATGTTCGCCTTCCGCTGCGCCGGCGATCATCGCCTGCGCCTCCTCGAGGATGCGTCGGCTCAGCCGCTCCAACGCCAGCGGTTGGAGCCGAGAAAGATGTTTCCAGTCCTGTTCAGGGAATGGGATGTGCGCTCTCATTTTTTCACCCGATGCTCCAGTCCCGGCATGATCATCTTCTCGTCTGCGTCCCAATCGGGCCAGGGGTCGGCGCGGTTCATGCCGTGGCGCTCGAAAAGCCGATTGAGAATAAGCACGATGCTGGAAAGAAAGACGGCGCTTCCGCCGACCCAAAGCAGCCCGCCCCCTAAGGATTGGTCGTCGGCGATGGTGAGCATGAGAAGACGATCGGGACGATTCGAGGCCGCTGCGTAGTGAGGATAGACCGGCTCTGTGGAAAAAGCCAGCGGCACGGCGACCGACATGTTCACCAGCTCCAGCAAGACGATGGCGAGCGCAGCCAGCCAGGGGGAAAGCTCCCAATGCAGGCGTGGGCCTGTGCCGATCAGATGCCACCAGGTCAGCATGGCGCCGACGCCTAGCGCCAGCAATGAGGCGGTGTGGAGCAGGTCGTCGCGCAACAGCCAGCTCGCAACGCGCGCATCGTACCAGCTGGCGAACAGCGCAATGAACAAGAAAAAGATAATCCAGGGCCGCGTGAGGCTGTGCACGGCGCGGCGCAGCAGGCTGCGGCTGCGCATCCAGCGAACGACGGCTTTGCGCATAGAGGTCGGCAGCCCCCACAGCGCAACGTCAAACGCGCAACTGATAAAAAACGCCGGGATGGCGAAGAGGCAGAGCAGCACATATTGCCCTGTGCGCACAAAGAAATATTCGCGATTGAGCCAGTTGAGCGGCGAAAGAAAGACCAGCGCCGTCGTCGTCACGGCGAAGACAAAGACCAGCAGCCGCGGCGCGCTCGCAAAGCGCACCTTGCGCTGACGCAGCCGCACCCAGCCGCGCAGATAGAAGAACGCAACGGCAATCAACAGCAGCCCGAGCAAAAACGTCAGAACATTCATCGCGTCACCATCGGGAAGAAATACCGTCGCTCCTCCGCCACCGGCGCATCATCGACATCGAGAAAGATGGCCGTCGGGACGCCCCACACGCCGTCGGCGTCCTGGGCTTCGACGAAGAGCAGATGGCGCCCCGGCGCCCACCCCGTCGTGTCAATGCGTGCAAAGGCCGTCTCCACCGAAGCTGTAAAAACGCCGGTGGTCGAGGTCATCGGGTGGGCGACGACGTCGGTGATCCAGCTCGGCGCGTTCAGCGTATAGCGCATCGCCTGAATCGGCTGCACCGGCTCCTCGCCGTAGCCGCCGGAATAGTAGCGCGTATCGTCGGCGGTGGCGGTCAGCGTGACGACCGCGCCGGCTGCAACGGGCGCCGTGACGGAGAGCGTGACGCTGATCACCTCCGGACCGGCGGGCGCAACGTAGGGGCGGACGGCGGCTTTGGCCGCGTAGGTCAGACTGGACAGCGTGGGCGTGAGGATCGAGGACTCGAACATATCGCACGACTCGAAGAAGGCCCAGCCCAGCTCGAAGGTGAAGGCGGCTACGCCAAGCTCGCCGTAGGCGAAGTCGTCGGTTGTGCCGTCGGTCATGTAGATGCAGCCCGGAGAGCCGGACTGGCAGGCGGGGTAGCCTGTGTAATAGCCGAATTTGCGCGCCAGCGTCTGCAACGCCGCCCCGTTCGGCGCCGGCGTCGACTTCCAGCCCCATGGGAAGAGAATTTTGGGGAAGAAGCTGTGCAGCGAGATCATCAGCCCCGATGCATCTTCAGGCGCAGGGTCGTCGTCTTCAGGGCCGCGCACATCGGCGAAGATCGAGCGCATGTAGCTCTCCAGCGCCTGCGTCTCCGGCTCCGAGGCGGGGGCGACGCCGCGATAGAGCACAGAGCAAGGGTCGGCGCTGGAGCAGTTTGAGCCGGTGCACTGCGCCCACTTGAAGCTGCTGTTGCGGTTGAGGTCGACGCCATAATGGGCAGCAAAGCCATTGTGAGGCCCACTCTCATGCGGACAGAAATTGTTGTTTGTGTTCTTGCGCCACAGCAACCCTGTCTCCGCCTTCTTGCGTCCATCGGGATTGGTCTGGGGCGCCACGTGGATTTCGGTGTAGTCGAGCAGCCAGGTGGCGTCGGGGTCCTCCCCGTATGCGTGCACGAGCTGCTCGGCGAAGCGCAGGGCCGCCTCCGCCGTCGTGTATTCGCGAGCGTGGATGGCGCCCATCAAAAAGAAGATGGGCTTGGGGCCCGGCCTTTCCTGGTTGGTGAGCGCCAGCCCGCGCAGTTCATAGCCCTCTGCGCCTGCGCTCTGCGCGTAGCGCCAGCTCTCGCCCAGTTTGACCTCGCGCACGAGCGTGGGGAAGGCGGCGGCGAGCTGCGCCATGTCGGCGTGCGTCTCCTCGACCGTGCGGTAGCAGGGAAAGCCGGGGATGCCGCTTTCGTTGGCCGCGCTGCTCACAGCGGCGATGGACGCATAGAGGTCCCGCGTCGTCTGCTCGTCCACCGTGACCTCACGCCCCTGCGCCTGCAGCCAAAGCAATTGTTCGCGCGTCAGCCACGCCATCGCCCGCTGCGCCGCATGATCGACGCGCCAGACGTCGTAATGGGCGACCAACCATTGCAGATCGGCCTGATCGGCGAAGGAGATGGATGCGACGACGCCTTCTGGCGGCGCGTCGGGGGTCGGCGGCGCCGGCGGATCGTTGCCGGCTTCCACATTGGCTTCGACGATTCTGGGCGGCGTAATGGCGAGGATCAAGGTCAATGCGACCACCCACGCCCAACGGACTAGAGCCATGTCGTTTTATCGTCCAAACCCAAAATCCACTGCGCTAAAGAAAAGTGGAATCATGAGCACGCCGCCGAGGAGAATCACGGCGATTTCGATGTAGACCCATCCTTGCGCCGCACGCAGCCACTGTCGCCGCCAGTCGCCCGGTGCGCGATGTTTCGCCCGGTAGAGGTAACGCACCAAATACATCTCCTGTTCGCTCACCGGCTCCAGCGGCTGCACATCCCAGCCGGCGTGCTGAAAGAGCCTTGGCGCAGAGGTCACCAGCCGATGCGCCAGCCAGCCGAAGGGCAGCACGACGATAAACAAAAAGACGAGTGCGCCGATCAACGCGTCGAGCCAGTACCAGGGGATGGGGCTGAGAAACGCAAAAATGTCCACCCACGCCCAGAGAATGAACAGCAACAGCGGCGACGCCAGCAGCCACATTCCCAGCGCGCCAGGCGTCGCTTCGATCAGATCGGCGGGCACTTCTCGGCGTTCAATGTTTGCAGCGCTCAATCGTTCACCTCAGGAAGTGGTGCGTGTTGCGTGGTGCGTAAGCCATTACGAACCTGGGCCATTACGAACCCTCGAATCCAGAACACGAAACACGCATCACGCAGCATAGCTACAATCTACCTCACTTTGTCCAAATTTCCCGTTATCCGCCTCACCTTTTCCAGATCGCGTTTCCAATCCGGAATCTCGCGGCGATGGCGCCAACGCCAGAGCAGACCGACGGGATAGCCGGTCATTTTGGCCAGGTCGCCGGTCAGGCGAATCACCGGCACAAGCGCAGCCGCCGCCATCCATTCCATCGGGTGGAGCGAAGCGCCGAGCACGCGCAGCCGCTGCCACGGGCGTCGGCAATAGAGAAAGACGCCGGCCAGCAACCCCAACCACCCTAGCGGGCGGGCGAAGAAGCCCCAAAAGGCATGGCCGAGCAAGAGCGGCAGCATTACAAAGTACGTAGCATAGCGGATGGCGTGACGCTTGCGCCAGAGATCGGCCTTGCCGTCTCCCCGTGCATAACGATAATACTGGGTCCAAAATTGACGCAGCGACTCGCGCGGGCGAAAATGCACCAGCGCCTCCGGCGCCCAAACAAAGGCGGTCGGGCGATCTGGCTTCTGGGCGTTGATGGCGAAGTCGAAGAGCAAATCCTCGCAGTAATCCAACCATTCCGGATAGCCGCCCGCGCGCGCCCACGCCTCTTTGGTGAAGGCGACGGAGCGGCTGCTGGGCAGGAAGCGATCGGGGTCGATGTCGTCGCGCAGCGGCAGGACGGTGGCGGCCATAGCGATCTGGAAAACGCCCTCTGCGTCCGGCGCAAAGAAACCGGCGACCGCCAGCGTCTCCGGCTCGCGCGTCCAGGGGTCGACGAGCTTTTCCAGCCAGGTCGGCTCCAGGCGCACGCCGGCGTCGGTGGCGGCGATGATCGGGCCCTGCGCAGCGGCGATGGCCAGGTTGCGCCCACGGCTGATGTTGGCGCCGGGCGCTTCGATCACGCGCACGTTGGGCAGACGATCGCGATGTCGGTTCAGGAAAGCGCGTATCGCCTCCACCGTGCCATCGGTGCTGCCGCCGTCGCAGAGGACGACTTCATCGGGGCGTCGCGTCTGATTGGCCAGAGACTCAAGCAGCCGTTCGATGCTTTTCCGCTCGTTGTAGACGGTGGCGATCACGGATACGTTCATGCGCGCCATTGTGCCGCAGAACCGACGCAATTGGCAATCACAAAATAGCAGCAGTGGAAATTTACAATTTCCCAGGATGCAAGTTTTTTCATAAGATAACCGTGTACGAAACCGCCAGCTTTGATGCAGTAAGGAAGGAAGCGAATGGGAAAGAAATTGCGCCAGGGCGATCCCTGGATGCCCGGATATCGATACGCTGCGTTGATGCCGCCGCTTGCGCTGAATCTCCTGGTGCGCGACGTGGAACAGTCGGTGCGCTTTTATCAGGAGGTGTTTCTTGCGGAGGTGCATTATTATGACGTCGACTTCGCCGCCTTGCGCGTGGGGCCGGCGGAGATCATGTTGCACGCCGACCATACGCACGAAGAGCATCCCTGGCACCCCGAATTAATTGCGGGGGTGAAGCGCGGCATTGGTTTGCAGGTGCGCATTTTAGGGATGGACCCGGACGCCGTTGAGCAGCGCGCTCGAGCCTACGGCGCCGTGGTGGCCGCGCCGGCCACGGACAAGGGACACGGTTGGCGCGAAACCTATGTGCGCGATCCGGACGGCTACGAATGGGCGGTCGGAGTGCTGATCCCTCCGGCTAAAGGTCCTCTGCGCCCCACGCCAAGTGCAAAAACGTAAGCGCAACGAACGACTCCGTCATCTTCCCGTTCGAGCTGCGCCGAAGATTCTGCGAAATGCTTGAAAGGATATCCTATCTCTATGCCCGCGCGCGTTTACGTCGCGCTTGACCTGGAAACCACCGGCCTGGACGCCAATCAGGACGCCATCATCGAGATCGGCGCAGTCAAGTTCACGACCGAACGCGTGCTCGAACGCTTCGCCACGCTCGTGAATCCCCGACGCCCGATTCCGCCGCGCATCACCCAAATCACCGGCATCCGCAATGAGGACGTGGCGCATGCGCCGACGCTCGACCGCGTGTTGCCGGAGCTGCGCGCCTTCGTCGATGCAGATGTATACGCGGTGGTGGCGCACAACACCGGCTTCGACCTCGGTTTTTTGACGGCGGCCGGCCTGCGCTTTCAGCGCCCCGCCTATGATACGGTGGAGCTGGCGCAGATCCTTATGCCGGGCGAGGCCAGCTATAACCTGGGCGAGCTTTGTCTGCGGTTGGACATCCCGCTGAGCGACGCCCATCGCGCGGCGGGCGACGCCGAAGCGACGGCGCAGCTCTTCTGCACGCTGCACCGTCGCCTGCTGCAGTTGCCGCCGACCATTCTACGCCTGATCGCCCAAAGCAGCGAGGAGAGCGCATGGGCGCTCGCCACGCTTTTCGCCGACGTCGCCGCAGAGGCCGAAGCTGAAGAAGGGGCGCGACCGAGACAAGCGCTCGCCGTTAGGCCCGAGGCGCCCACGTTTCACTTCGCCCTTTCTGAAGGGTGTGCTCTTGCATTGAATCGTCCTGAAGATGACGACAACGCCATCGCCATCTCGCCGCACCTGGTTGGTCAGATCTTCGCCGAGAACGGTCCGCTGCATCGGCTGCTGGGCGATCGCTTCGAGCCTCGCGCCGGTCAGGCGGCGATGGCGATGCAGGTCGCCGAAGCCTTCAACCAGGGCGATCATCTGCTGATCGAGGCGGGCACAGGCACCGGCAAAAGTCTCGCCTATCTGCTGCCCGCCGCGCTGTGGGCGGTCGCCAACGACAGCCGCGTCGTCGTCGCCACAAACACGATCAACCTGCAAGAGCAGCTCCTGGAAAAAGACCTGCCGCAGACCGCTGCGCTGCTGGCAGAGCTGGGGCTGCCGCCGCTGCGCAGCGCCCTGCTCAAGGGACGCGAACATTATTTGTGCACGCGACGCTTCCACGAGTGGCGCACCAGCCACCGCCTCTCGCCCACCGAATTGACGGTGCTGGCGAAGGTGCTCGCATGGCTGCCCTTCACGCAGACGGGCGATGATGCAGAGCTCACCCTGGCGACCGCCGCCGAGCGCGCCATCTGGAAGCGCATCTGCTCCGACGCAGGCGCGTGCAGCTTCGAGCGGTGCAATCGCCCCTCGCACGGCGCGTGGCTGGGTCTGCCGGACGTCGATTTTTATCTGGAAGCGCGACGCCGCAGCGACTGCGCCCATATCATCGTCGTCAACCATGCGTTGCTGCTGGCCGATCTCGCCACCGAAGGGCGCATCCTTCCGCCCTACACCCATCTCGTTGTGGATGAAACCCATCGGCTGGAGGAGGCGGCGACCGACCAGTTCACCTATCGCATCGCGTGGCCGGAGGTGCGCTACGCGCTGCAGCAGGTGATGCAGGGAGGCGAGTTGTTGGAGGCCGTGCAGCGGCTGGCGACTGAACGCCGACACGAGGCTGTGCTGGCGCAGCTCCCCGCCGTCGCGGCGTCGGCGCAAGCTGTCGAACAGCGCTTGAACGAGTGCGTCTCGACGCTGGCTGCGTTTGCCCGCATGCATAACCAGGTGCGCAGCGACGCAGGCTACACGCAGCGCCTGGCCCTGGATGGCCGCACGCGCAGCCAGCCGATGTGGAGCCGGGTCGAGATCGAATGCGACAGTCTGATTCAGGCGCTGCGCAGGCTGGTCAACGCGCTGGCCACAGTCGCCGACTTGTTGGACGCCGCCCACTGGCGACAGAGCGAAGGCGCCTATCAACGCTGCGCCGATTGGCGCAACCTCACCGAAATGCTGGGTGAACTGGTCAGGCGGCTCGACGAGCTGGTGCTCGCTCCCCGCGGCGGGGACGCCAACCTGGTCGCCTGGCTCGAGGTGAGTCCAGAGGAGAAGGACGACATCGTCATCGCCGCTGCACCTCGCACCGTCAACGCCGTCATCGAGAAGGGCCTGGTGCATCGCTGCAAAAGCATCGTTTTCACCGGCGCCACGCTGCGCATCGGCGCCAACTTTGCCTACCTGCGCGATCGCCTGGGGCTGTGGGACGTTAAAGTCGCCACCGTCGATAGCCCCTTCGACTATCGACGCAACGTGCTGCTCTATTTGCCCACCGATATGCCGCCGCCCGATGACGCCCGCTATCAGAGCATGGTCGAGCAGGCGGTGATGACGGCGGCGATCGCCTGCCGCGGCCGCACGCTTGCGCTCTTCACCAGCCATCAACAGGTGCGCGCCACGGCGGAGGCGATCCGCCCTGCGTTGGAGCGGCTGGGGATCGCCGTGCTCCAACATGGGCAAGGGAGCCGCAGCCGGCTGCTGCGCGAATTTCGCGCAGCCGAGCAAGCCGTTTTGTTGGGCACGCGCAGTTTTTGGGAGGGCGTCGACTTGCCCGGCGACGAGGTGCGCTGTTTGCTGATCGCCCGGCTGCCCTTCGCCGTCCCCGGCGACCCGATGGTGGCTGCGCGCAGCGCCGACTTTGAGGATTCCTTCAATGAGTACATGGTGCCGGACGCCGTGCTGCGTTTCCGCCAGGGTTTTGGTCGACTGATCCGCCGCGCCGGCGACCGCGGCGTCGTCGTGCTGCTGGACAGTCGCATCTGGCGCAAAGCGTACGGACAGGCCTTTCTCGACTCGTTGCCGGAGTGCACGTTGCGACGCGCGCCGCTCTCGAATCTGGCGGCGGCCATCGAAACGTGGTTCAATCTAGCGTATGAGTGATTTGAGTGCGCCGGCGCCGAACCAAGAGGCGCCGGCTCCGCCGGAAATCTCTTCAGGCAGGCTGCCTCAACGCAGCGATCAGACCATTGCCTCGATGGAAGGGGCGCGCCGCCTGGCCGCAGGCTGGCCGGACGTCCTCTGGCAAGCGTTGATCGACCCGCGCGCCCTGGCGGCGTTCGGAGCGCTGTTGACAGCGTTTGCACTGTTTGGCGTCCTGCTGCCGCAGCTGCCCGGTCAGCTGCGCAACGAGGCGCTCGCCGCCGACCGCTGGCTGACGGCGACGGCGGAAGGCTATGGCGCGCTGGGCGGGCTGTTGCGCAGCCTGGGCGCGTTTGATGTTTTGCGTAGCCCGGTGTTTCGATTTTTGCTTTGGGCGACGCTCTTTCTGTCGTTCATGCAGGTCGCCCATCTGGCCTCGACGGTGTTCTTATTTCATCGTCTGTCGAACGCCCTTGAAGACGTCGGACGCCCTTGCGGCGAAGCGGCGCCGGTCGTTCTGTCCGAACGCATCTTTCGCTGGCGCGGAACGGCGTCGGCGCCGACGCTCGCCATCGCAACGCTGTGCGAAGCGCAGATGCAGCAGTGGGCGGAGCGTATTGAACGGCGCACAGTGCGCACTTCTTTGTCTGCCTTGCAGGCGGAGGCGTTTGCATCCGGCGGCGTTGAACCTTCTCAGGAGGTTCAAGAAGAGCGAGTGCTGGGCGTGCGCGGACAACTGGAAAGCGCGCTCCGACCCTTGCTCCCTGCCGGCATGGCGCTGGCGTTGGCATTGGTGGGTTGGCACAGCGTCGCTGGCTTCTCTTTTCTTCCCCCAGCCTTGTCGCCTGGCGAGCGCGCTTCGGACGCCACGCTCGGCGTCACGGTCGAGTACCGGCTTCTATATCCTGAATCCGGGGTGGTGGCCCCAGCGTTGCAGGTGAGTAAAGGGGAAACGCAGCGCACTCTGCCGCTTGCGCCTGGGGAGGTCAGATTCAACGACGTGATCGTAAATGTCCGACCCGGCGCGCCGGCGCTGCTCGTGCGCACTTTGGACGAGGCTCCCCTGCTGGCGCGTCCAGGCCAGGCGTTTGGCGTCAACGAGGTGGGGTTGGGCTTTCCGCATCCAGGCGGCGAGCAGGCGCTGGTGGCGCCCCGTTACGGCGTGGGCATGCGCATCGTTCGTCAGGACAGTGGGGCGACGGGCGTCGAGTTCCTCGTCGAAGTGTTCCAAGGCGAGGATGAAACGCCGACGCAGCGTTTCACGGTCGCCGAGAGCCGGGTTGTCGCCATTGAGACGACAGAGCGGCCGGTTCCGCTTGCGTTCGTCCCTATTGCCATGTTTCAGGTGCATGCGTATACGGCGCCGCACCTCTGGCTGTTGCTCCCTGCCCTGTTGTTGATGCTCGCAGGCGCCTATGGCTTTCGGCGCAGCGCAGCCTTCGCACTGGTTCAGGCAGGCCCCTGGCCGGTGGAGCGCAGCGTCGTCGTGTTGCAAAGCAATCGGCTGGCGCTCCTGGCTGCGTTGCGAGAACGGCTCGACCAGATGAGCGAAGCTGGAAAAGAGCGGGAGAGGGTGAGAGCGGGAGAAGGTGAGAGCGGGAGAAGGTGAGAGCGGGAGAGGGTGAGAGCGGGAGAGGGTGAGAGCGGGAGAAGGTGAGAGCGGGAGAGGGTGAGAGCGGGAGAGGGTGAGAGCGGGAGAAGAGAGAAGGGTGATGGAGGAGATTCCGATCAACACAGATTTCCGCGCTTTTATCATCGGCGTGGCGGGCGGCACCGGCAGCGGCAAGACGACCGTCAGCCGGCGCATTTGGGAGGCCGTCGGCCGCGAGCGCATCGCCTATATCCAGCATGACAACTATTACAAGGATCAGAGCCATCTCACCCCGGAGCAGCGGGCGTTGACGAACTACGATCACCCCGACAGCCTGGAGACCTCGTTGTTGGTGGAGCATTTGAAGGAGCTGCGCGCAGGGCGTCCGGTCGACATCCCCATCTACGACTTTGCGATTCACAACCGCAGCAAACAGACTCTGCGCGTGGAGCCGGCCAGGGTGATCCTTGTCGAGGGCATCCTGATCTTCGTCGAGCCTGCGCTGCGCGAAATGATGGATATGCGCATCTTCGTGGACACCGACGCCGACATTCGCTTTATTCGCCGTCTACGTCGGGACATGGTGGAGCGCGGCCGCACGCTCGACTCGGTGGTCAAACAGTATCTGTCCACGGTGCGTCCGATGCATATGGAGTTTGTGGAGCCAAGCAAGCGCTACGCCGACATCATCGTGCCGCAAGGAGGCGACAACCGCGTGGCGATGGAAATGATCGTCAGTCGCATTCGAGCGGTGTTGAATGAGTGAGCGACGCCGGAGGCAATTCTTCGTCCTGTACGACATCGGCCCCGCCGTCCATCAAGGCGCCGGGCTGGCGCGCTACGCGGAGCAGCTCGCCGTCCATCTACGCAACGCGCATAGCGACGTCGTCGATCTCCATCTGTTCTACAACGCGCACAGCGGCCATCGGCTCCCGGCTTCGTTGCACGGCGCGCCGGTGCACACGCTGCCGTTGGGGCAGCTCGCCTGGCGGCTGAGCGTGCTCGCCACCCAGATCGTTCGCCGTCCCTATGCTCCGATTGCACGCCTTGCGGAAGCGGGCCCGATGCTCTACCACGCGACCGAGCATCTGTTGCCGCGGCTGCGCACCCCGACCGTGCTCACCGTCCACGATCTGATCTTCGAGCGCCACCCAGAGCATCACACGCGGCGCAACGTCTGGTTTCTCAAGGTGGGCATGCGTCTTTTCACGCAGGCCGCCGACGCCATCATCGCCGTCAGCGGACAGACGCGTCGCGATCTCATCGACCTGTATGCGACGCCCGCCGACAAAATTTATGTCGTCTATGAAGGCGTCGACCCTCGCTTTCAACCCGCGAGCGAGGCGGAAGTCGCCCGCGTGCGCACGCATTATCGCCTCACTCGCCCCTATTTGCTCATGGTCGGCACGCTGGAGCCGCGTAAAAATCACGCCGCCGCCCTCCAGGCGCTGGCCCGTCTGAAAGCGGAAGGGCGCCCGCACATATTGGTCATCGTCGGCGGCAACGGCTGGCTGTTTGAGCCGATTCACCGCCTGGTCGATGCGCTGGGGCTGCGCGACGATGTATTGTTCACCGGCTACGTCCCCGCCGCCGATCTGCCGCCGCTGTACACCGCCGCCGATTGTGTGTTGCTCCCCAGCCTCTATGAGGGGTTCGGCTTTCCGGCGCTGGAAGCCATGGCGTGCGCCGCGCCGCTCGTCTGCAGCAACGTCAGCAGCCTGCCCGAGGTGGTCGGCGACGCAGCGCTGCTGGTTCCGCCGGCCGACGTAGATGCGCTGGCTGCCGCGATTCGCCTGGTGCTTGCGCAGCCCGCCCTCGCCGATGCGCTGCGCCGCCGCGGCCCAATTCAAGCCAGGCGCTTTCGTTGGGAACGCTGCGCAGCAGAGACGGTGGAAGTGTATCGTACGGCGACGCGCTTGCATGATGGCTGCGTCATGTAGGAGGATGGGTGTTACAATGAAATTCATGTCAACGCCGTTGCCGCCAACTTTCGCCTTTTCTCAATCCAGCCTGCAGGCGTATGAAGACTGCCCGCGCCGTTTCTGGCTGGCCTACGTCGAGCAGCTTCCATGGCCGGCGGTGGAGGCCTCTCCGGTGCAGGAGCACGAGGCGCTGCTGCGCCTGGGCGAGCGCTTTCATCGTCTGATTCAGCGCACGGAGATCGGCATCGACCCGACGGTGGTGGCCGCCGGCCTGGAGCCGCCGCTCTCCACCTGGTTTGACGCCTACCTGCGCCATCGCCCCGCCGACCTGCCGCAGGCGTTTATCGAAATCGAGCGCGTGCTGTCGGCGACGCTGGCAGTCCAGGATGAGGCGCCCGCCGACGTTGCAGCCCCTCGTGCAGAGGCCCAACCGCTTTCCTGGCGTCTCGCCGCCAAATATGACCTTATCGCCGCCGAACCGGGCGGTCGCGTCATCATTGTGGACTGGAAAACGGCGAAACGGCGCCCTGACCCCGCCGCGCTGCGCCTGCGCTGGCAGAGCATCGTCTACCCCTTTGTGCTGGTGGAGGCGAGCGTCGCCTTGCCCTGGGGGCCGGTGCGCCCGGAGCAGGTTGAAATGCGTTACTGGTTCACAGCTGCGCCGGCCCAGCCCATTGTCCTTCGCTACGACGCCGCCCAACACGAGGCCAATCGTCGACGGCTGGAGCGCACCCTGGCGCAGATTCTGGCAGGGCGCGCAGAGGCGGACTTTCCCAAAGTGGCGGACACGCCGATCAACCGCAAACGCTTCTGCGCCTTCTGCGTCTATCGCAGCCGTTGCAATCGCGGAGAAAAGGCGGGCGACCTGGAGGAACTCGACGACCCGGAGACCTTCTTCGCCGTCGATCTGGACAAGGCGTTGGAATTCACGCTCGCCGACGTCGAAGAGCTGGCGTTTTAGTGGGCGCATCTGTTCTTCTCTCTCGCTTTCTCCTGTTCTGTTTCGCTCGCGTCTCTTTCTCTCCCTTCTCCTCTCCACAGACTCCTCCTCTCCACAGACTCCTCCTCTCCACAGACTACATCCAACGCTAATGAATTTCACACAAATTGAGGGGTTGACATCCATGACGCATTGCGTTATAATGGGAGTTGTAACGCACTGCGTTATGGATGGAAAGGTGAAAAACGAGTGGACGGGTCCCTTTGGGCCGTAAATTTGAACGTAAAAAGGAGTGCCGATAATGAGCGAGAAAGTGACGATGACCATTGACCTGCGCAATTTGCAGGAGCAAATCGAGGACAACGTGAAGCAGGTGCGCACGTTGAGCCGCAAGGCGATCCTGGCCTACGTGGGGATGTGGGGCCTTGCGTACGATAAGGCGCAGGAGATGCTGAACGAGGGCGCCAAGCTGTTGGAAAAGGCCGAAAAGCGCGGCGAGGACATTGAGGCCGAGTGGCTTGAGCGCTTGAACAAGGTGCAAGAAAAGCCCGAAGTGAAGCGCGTGGTCGATTACGTTGAAGACCAGGTGGACTATGTAAGCAAGAACGCCAAGTCGATCGTGGCGGAAGTTGAAAAGTTCCTGGCGCACTTCCAGCCCGCAGCCGGCCAGGTGCAGTCGGCGGTGAAAGACGTGGCGATCGAGGTGAAGGCGGCTGCAATTGAGGCTGTCGTCGAAGGGTACGACGAGATGCCGGCGAAGGACGTGATTGCGATGTTGCCTTCGCTTTCCAAGGAAACGTTGAGGAAACTGCGCGAGTACGAAGCCGCCAACAAGAACCGCGTGACCGTCTTGCGCGAAATTGATGCATTGCTTGAAGCCCCTGCAGAAGCGGCGGAAGAAGCAGTCACCGCCTGATCTGGGTTCTCCTTTCTCCTTCGTGGTGTGTGGGTTGAATTAAAGGAAAAGCTCCGATGGAAACATCGGAGCTTTTCCTTTTCTCCGGTTTCCTCCTCCACGTGGGCTGGTCTATACTAAACCAGCAGACTTTTTACTTTCATCGATAATTGAACGAAGGAGCGTATGCAAACAACCAACAGTCCGTTGCGCGTCTCGCAGCGGATCACCTGGAGCATCTTTCTGAACGAGAGCCTGTTCAGTGCAGCGTTTATCGCCACGTTCACGCTGCTCTCGATCAACGCTTCGCTCCTGAGCGGAAGCGACGCCCTGGCCGGCCTTCCGGCGACGTTGGGCCTGATTGGCCGCGCGGCGGTGGCTGTGCCGATCGGCTGGCTGATGGATCGCGTCGGTCGTCGCGCAGGGCTGACGCTCGGCTATGCGCTGGGCGCGCTCGGCATGGCGACCGGCGTCCTTGCCGTGCAGAGCGCGTCGTTCGTTTTGCTATGTCTCAGCGCCGCCGTGATCGGCGCCAACAATGCAGCCAGTCAGCAAGCGCGCTTTGTGGCCGCCGAAGTCTGGCCTGCGGACAGCCGGGCGCGGGTGATCGGCCTGATCGTGTTTGCAGGCACGATCGGCGCAGTGGGAGGTCCACTTCTGGTCGGGCCAACTGCAGCGCTGGCGGAAAGATTGGGATATGACGCCAACGCCGGACCCTATTTCTTCGGCGTTGCGTTGTTGCCGGTTGCGACGCTGCTTTCCTGGTTGTTGCTGCGTCCCGATCCGTTGCAAATCGGCAAACAGTTTGACTCGCCCACAGTGGATGCGCAGGGAAATCAAGTGAAGGCTCGCTCCGTGCGCACCATTTTCGCCCACCCCGTGGTGCAGCTCGCCGTGGCCTCGATGGTGATCGGCCAGCTCGTCATGACTTTGATCATGGTGATTACGCCCGTCTATATGCACCACGCCAACCACAGCAACGGCGAAATCTCGTTCGTGTTCATGGCGCATACGCTCGGCATGTTCGGCTTCGCCTTCTTCACCGGTTGGCTCGTCGGTCGGCTGGGCGCGCGGCCGATGATCGCTTTCGGCGCAGCGGTGCTGGCGGTCTCCAGCGTGATGTCGGCTGTGGCCGCCAACATGCTGGCGCTTACGGTGGCGCTCTTTTTGCTGGGGTTGGGCTGGAACTTTTGCTTCGTCGCCGGCTCGGCGCTGCTCACCGAAGCCCTGCATCCCATCGAACGCGGCCGCATTCAAGGCGCCAACGATATGCTGGTGGCGCTGGCCTCGGGCGCGGGCAGCCTTTCGACCGGCGCCATTTTTGCGGGCGGCGGCATGATCGCCGTCGGCGCCGTCGGGCTTGCGTTGACGCTGGCCTTTACGGCGCTGGCGGCCTGGTTGAATCAACGTCGCACAGCCCATACGGTGGGAGTCGGTTGATGGCAGGCGTCATCACGCGGTTGCAGGTGCAAAAGAACAACCCGCAGCGCATCAATGTTTTTCTGGACGGCGAGTTCGCCTTCGGCGTGACGCTGGATGTTGCGGCTTCGTTGCGCAAGGGACAGCGCCTGAGCGACGACGAAATCGCCGCCCTGCGCAGCCAGGATGCGGTGGAAAAAGCCTATCAAGCCGCCCTGCGTTTTCTGGCCTCTCGCCCGCGCAGCCGCGCCGAAGTCGAGCGCAGGCTGGCGGCGAAAGGTCACGCGGCGGAAGCGATTGCGCCCGCCCTGGAACGCCTCGAGGCGCACGGCTATCTGGATGACGCTTCCTTCGCCGCCTACTGGGTGGAGAACCGCAGCCGCTTCCGTCCCCGCAGTGCAGCCGCCGTGCGCCATGAGCTTCGTCAGAAAGGCGTGGACGCAGAGACGATCCGTTCGGCGCTGGGCGAACTCGACGAAGACGAGGCCGCCTGGGCCGCAGTGGCGCAGCGGCTCGAGCGCTGGCGAGGATTGACAAAAGAGCAGCTTACGCAGAAAATCATGAACTATCTCGCCCGTCGCGGCTTCGGTTACGAAATTGCGCAACGCACTGCGCGCCGCGCCTGGGCGCAGCTTCAATCGCCCAACGATTTATGAGTGCTCGCAAACGCAAACCCAAAATCATCGTCCGCACGTGGACGCCGGAGGACATCCCCGGCATTGTGGAATGCCACCGCGCGTCCTACCCGGAATATCCTAAGAACGCCTATTACACCGAACGTTTCTACGAAATGCAATACTCGGCCTTCCCCGAAGGCCAGTTTCTGGCCGAGGTCGACGGCAAGATCGTCGGCTACGCCACTTCCCTGATCGTTCAGCTTGATGATGAAGCGCACTGGTACACTTACGAGGAGATCACGGGGGGCGGCACCTTCAGCACGCACGACCCTTCGGGCGACACGCTCTACGGCGCCGACATCGCCGTGCGACCGGAATATCGCCGCATGGGCATCTCCAAGTTGCTCTATGAAAAGCGCATTGCGCTGATGAAGCGCTACAACCTGCGCCGCATGGTCGCCTATGGTCGCATCCCCGGCTACACCGACTACGCCGGCAAGATGACCGCCGAAGAGTACGTGCAAAAGGTCGTGGCCGGCGAGTTGAGCGATCCGGCGCTTTCCGCCCACTTGCGCGCCGGCTACACGGTGCGCCGCGTGCTGCTCGACTTTCTATGGGACGACTCCAGCCTCAACTACTCCACGTTGCTGGAGATGCCCAATCCCAACTATCAACCGGAGAAGCGCAAAATCGCCGCTGCACCGCTGCAGCGCGTGGTGCGGCGCATCCGCGTCTGCGCCGCCCAGTGGTTCATGCGCCCGGTCCATTCCTGGGACGAATTCGAGCAGACGGTGAACTTCTTCGTCGACACGGCGGACACCTACCATTGTCATTTTCTGCTCTTCCCGGAGCTCTTTACGGCGCAGTTGTTCACCATCATGCCCTCCGACCTCGATTCGCGAGCGGCGATTCGGCGTCTGGCCTCGATGACGGAGCGCTACATCGACCTCTTCAGCGACCTGGCGGAAAAACATGGCCTCTACATCATCGCCGGTTCGCAGCCTGAGCTGCGCGACGGCGAGATCTACAACGTCGCCTATCTGTTCACGCCGAGCGGTCGCTACTACAGCCAGGACGCCTTGCACATCCCGCCCATCGAGCGCACCGATTTCGACATCGAACCGGGCGAGGACATCAAAGTTTTCGACACGCCGCTGGCGCGCATCGGCATCCAGGTCGGCTACGACGTCGAGTTCCCGGAGCTGGCGCGCCTGCAGACGCTCTCCGGCGCCGAGGTGATCTTCATCCCCTACTCCACCGACGAGCGCAAGGCCTTCGACCGCATTCGCTACACGGCGCAAGCGCGCGCGGTGGAAAATTTTGTCTACACGGTGATCGCGGGCAACGTGGGCAATCTGCCCGCAGCCAAGAATTACCTGATCAACTACGGACAGGCGGCCGTCTTCACGCCCAGCGACTTCGCCTTTCCTCCCTTCGCCACGGCGGGGGAGAGTGAGGCCAACGTCGAAACGGTGCTGATCACCGACCTCGACCTCACCTCGCTCGTGCAGCAGCGCGACCTGGCGACGGTGCGCCATCTGTATGACCGCCGCACCGATCTCTACGACGTGCGCGCCAAACGGGCGGTGAAGATCGTGCGAACCGAATGAGCGAGGAGCATGCAATGCCGAGAACGGTTCATTTCAAGATCGGCGAGCAGGTGCGCAGCGTTCAGGTGACGCCGGAGGGAGACCATTTTCATGTGCAGGTCGGTGAGCGGAGCTACGTGGTGGCTGCGCAGCAGGGGGCGCTGGGACGGTTGGACCTGTGCATCGACGGGCGCCGTCGCCGCGCCTACGCTGTCCAGCAGGGCGACCGCGTCTATGTCTGGCTGGATGGCGAGACGTACACGCTGGTCAAGACCGATCTGCGTCGACGCAGCGCGCGGCCGGGCGACGTCCGCGGTTCGCTCGAGGCCGCCATGCCGGGCAAGGTGCTCGACGTGCTGGTGTCCGAAGGAGATGCGGTCCAACGCGGCCAGGTGTTGGTGCTGCTCGAGGCCATGAAGATGGAGCTGCGCATCCAGGCGACGCAGGAAGGGGTGGTGCGCAGCGTGTGGGTGCGTCCCGGCCAGGTGGTCGAACGCGGGCAGCGTCTGGTGGAGATCACCTAGCGCGCGCCAGAACTTTGCGCGCGGCCACCACCATCGGCATGTCGACCATTTTTCCTTCAAACGAGAACGCGCCGGCGCCCGCCGCCTGTTGCTCCTCGAACGCCTGCACCAACCGTCGAGCGCGCTCGATCTCCTCCTCCGTGGGCGAAAAGACGCGATTGACGACGGGCGTCTGGTTGGGGTGGATGCACGTCTTGCCGGTGTAGCCAAGCTGACGTGCAAAGCGGCTCTCTTTTTCGAGTCCGTCCAGATCGTGATAATCGGCGTAGATCATGTCGAACGCCTGCAGGTCGTAGGCCGCAGCGGCGGTGACTATGGCGCTGCGTGCGTAGAAGACTTCCCATCCCTCCGGCGTGCGAATGGCGCCGACGTCGCCGGCCAGGTCTTCGGCGCCGAAAATCAGCCCCTCCAGCCGCAGGGTCGCCCGTGCGATCTCGCGTAGATTCATCACCCCGCGCGCCGTTTCAATCATGGCGAAGAGACGAAATGAACCTGTCTCGATGCCCAACCGTTGCTCCGCCAACTCCAGCAAGCGGTCGATGCTGCGTAGATCGCTTTCATCTTCGGCTTTGGGTGCAATGTACCCGTCAGGCCGCCAGGGAGCGGTCGCTTCGATCTCTTCGTGGGGAAGGCCGGTGTTGATGGGATTGAGTCGCACCAACCGTTCGCGGCCGCCAAAATCCAGCGTGCGCAACGCCTCCGCCGTCGCGAGGCGCGCCTCGACTTTGCGATTCTGCGCCACGCCGTCCTCCAGGTCGAGGATCACGGTGTCCACCTCCCACCCGGCGGCTTTTTGCATTTTGCGCATGCTGTCGCCCGGCATGAAGAGCAGAGACCTGCGGGGAAAGTGCACGTTTCTGACGGCCATATTCCTTCCTACTCTGGCGCAGCGGCGTCGTGCGCATCCACAGGACGCCGCTTCCACATCAGCGCCGTGCGCTCGAATTCGATGACGACGACCCCATCCTGATTGCGCCCGACATGGCGAAAGCGGACGATCCCCTGGCCGGGCCGCGAGCGCGACTCGCGCTTTTCGAGCACTTCTGTGGTCACGTAGAGCGTGTCGCCATGAAAGAGCGGGTGCGGATGCACGACGCGTTCATAGCCCAGGTTGGCCACCAGCGTGCCTTCGGTCAGCTCTGGCACGGTGATGCCGACGGCCAGCCCCAGCGTAAAAATGCCGTTGACGATGCGCCGACCGAACTCGGAATGTTTACGCGCGTAGTCTTCGTTCAGGTGCAACGGCTGTGTGTTCATCGTCAAGGCGCAGAAGAGGACGTTGTCCATCTCCGTGATCGTGCGCGCCAGACGGTGCTCGATCACCTCGCCGACGAGCAGCTCCTCGAAATAGCGCCCGGCCATGATGTCACCTCGGGAATTGCGCTCCGGCGCCGCTTGTCGAAAACATGGAGCGGACTGCGTTGCCAGGATTCAGGGGAGCCTTCGTCTCCATCGCAAGCCTCGACCTCGGCGCAGACAGGAAAAACAGAGAAGGAGGATGGATGTCTTGCGCCTTTAGCCCCTTTTTTGGGAATTTACTGGTTCCTGGATCATGCGGCGTGTTCGCCGCCATCTTCTTCCAGGAAGCTCCAGGTTTTTCACAAACTCATCTGGCAATCGCTGCAACAGCTCTAGCCGCGCGTTTTCTGCCAGCCCCAAGACTTTGATTGAATCAAGAAAGCGCAGCTATGAACAGCGTCTGCGGGTCGCCAGAAGTAATTTCGTCGAATTCTAGAAAGCTTCCTGGAAGATGATTGCACTCAGGCGGTTGCGCTGTCGCTTTTCGGGACAAAGTTGGGATCGCGGTACTTCTTGCCCTCTTCGATCAGCATCACCGGAATGCCGTTGCGAATCGGGTATTTATAGCCGTTGCGTGGGTTGAGCAAGAATTTGCCGTCGTCCACCAACTCCAACGGGCCTTTGTCTTCTGGGCAGACCAGAATTTTGAGCAGTTCCTCGCTGATCTTTCCGCCCAGGGGCGCCTCGTCGAGCGACTTGACCGGTTGAGAGGGCAGCACGCCGCTGGTCGCAGCCGAACCCTGATTCGATGGCGCAAAAATCTGCTTGAGGGCGTAGACCACGCCCGCAAAAATGACGGCGAAAAAGAGGAACTTCAGAAAGTTTTTCATGTTGCAACTCCGCTTGTCATCGACTTAGCATAGCCTACAGCTTTTAGCATGTTATCACAGCATCGACGTCGCGTTGAAATTTCGACGTCAGAATGGGCTATGAACGTCAGGTCTTCTCTTGCAGTGCATTTATGACAATTGTATACTATACACATGACAAGTCGTCAATCCATCCGGCGTTGTGCGGAATGAGTTCCTTTTGGTTGATTCTTCTGGTCGTCTTGTGGCTGCTGCTCATCGGCTGGCTGCGTTGGCGTGAGCAGCAGCGGGGGCGCAGCGTCGGCCTGTGGAAAGATGTCCTCGCCGGAGGGGTGCTCGCCTTGCTCGTCTGCGGCTTTTTCTGGCGCACGCTTAGCGGCGCAGCCTTTCAGCCTGCGGACGGCGGCGATCTGGTCAGTTTTCTCTTCCCCACCTATCGTTTCGCCGCCGCCGAGTTGAGCCAGGGCCGCCTGCCCCTATGGAACCCCACGCTGTATGGAGGCGCGCCGTTCATCGGCGACATTCAGGCGGGCTTTCTCTATCCGCCGAACCTGTTGCTTTTTTTGATCAATCCGACGTTCCCTTATACAGCGTTGCAATGGATGAGCGCCGCTCACCTGTACTGGGCTGGGCTAGGCATGTATGTGTTGCTGCGCACGTTGCGCTGGCCGATGCGCAGCGTCAGCCGCCCCGCCGCTTTTTTCGCCGCGGTCGCCTTCGCCTTCGCCGACCCGCTGTTGATCCACTTTGGCAATCTCAACCTGATCGCCGTGCTCAGTTGGGCGCCATGGGTGCTGGCGGCGTTTGCAAGAGGCGTGATGCACGCACACTGGGGATGGACAGGCGTCGCAGCCGCGCTGCTTGCGGTCGGCAGCTACGCCGGGCACGCCCAGAGCACCCTCTACATCGGGTTGGCGCTGACTGTTTTGACCGTCGGCTGGCTTGTGACCGATTTTCAGGAGCGAAGGCGATTCGACCGCATGCTGGCTCGGCCGCTTGGCATGTTGCTTGCAACTGCGTTCCTGGCCGCTCTGCTTTTGGCGCCGATCTTGCTGCCTGCGTTGGAGCTGACGCGCTACGCTGTGCGCAGCGATTTCACCTATCAGGACACCGTGGCCTTCTCGCTGGCGCCGACGCAAATGCTTGCCGGCCTGGTCACCCCTTCGCTCTTCGGTCGCGGCCCCGGCCTCCACTGGAGCCTGTGGGAGCGCGTCGAGCTGCCTTATCTGGGCGTTCCCACCTTCATTCTGGCCTTCTGCGGCCTTGCCCTGGCGCTGCCCGAAGAGCGCCGGCGGATATGGATGTGGGTCGCGCTGGCGCTCTTCGGCCTTTTGCTGGCGCTCGGGATTTACACGGTGGTGCACGGCTGGCTGACGTTGCTTCTGCCGATGTTCGATCAGTTCCGTGCACCGGCGCGCGCCGTCGTGCTCTGGGCGATCGGCGTAAGCGTGATCGCCGCCGTCGGCTTCGACGCCATCGCCGCGCGCATGGCGCGCACGAACACCCTGACGAGCTTTCTGCGCAGCGGCGCAGCGTTGCTGGGTGCGGCGACGCTCCTCAGCTTTGCGTTGCTCTTCGTGACGCAGGCCGATCCCACGTCCTTTCTGCGCGCTTCCCTGGCTGCGCTGGCGCTGACGATCGCCTTCGCCGCCTGGCTGGGCAGCTGGGCGTTGCTGGCGGCGCGCCAACGACGGGCGCTCTCCTTTGGCGCCTTCTCGACGCTGATTGCGGCGCTGTTGTTCATCGAGTTGGCTGCCGCCGGCGCTTACACCGACATCAGCGAGACCGATCCCACGCAGGGGTTTCAGCATGAAGAGATCATTGCGTTTTTGCGCAGCGACCCTGACCTGTTTCGCATCGACACCCGCACCGACCTGCAAGGCCTCTGGCAGCCCGACACGGCGGCGCTGGCCGGTCTGCAGGACGTCGGCGGCGTCGATAATCCACTGGCGCTGCGCAGCTTTGTAGATTTTTGGGAATCGCTCGGCGGTCGCGGCGAGCGGCGCTACGATCTGCTCAACGTCAAGTATGTGCTGGTGCGAGAGGGGACGCCGCTGCCGGAGGGCAAGTTCACAAAGGTCTTCGGGCCGGTGAGAGGCATCGAGGTCTATGAAAACCGATCGTTTGCGCCGCGCGCCTGGGTGGCGCCCGCAGATGTGGACCTGAATAACGTGCTGCCGCCCTCAGAGCCGACGCCCGCGCAGGTGATGACGTATACGCCGACGCAGATGCGCTTGCGCGTGAAGACGGATGAACCCGGCTGGCTGATCGTCAGCGAATTCTGGTATCCAGGCTGGAGCGCTGAGGTGAACGGCGCCCCGACCTCCATCGTACCGGTGAACGGCGCCTTTCGTGGATTGGCTGTCCCGGCCGGTGAGTCAGAGGTGATCTTGACGTATCGGCCTGCTTCGTTCACATGGGGGCTGGCGCTTGCCGGTGCAGGCGTCGCAGGCCTGGCGGCTCTGCTCTGGTCGGCGCGCTTCAGAAGACCTTCCGTCTTTCCGTGAGGATAGCTGCGGCTCGCAGCTGCAGGCCCTCACCCCCCCGGCCCCCTCTCCCAATGCTGGGAGAGGGGGAGAAGGGGCGCCGTCGGTGCGGCTCCGTTTTTTTTCGTAGGTGCGGCTCTCAGCCGCACATCCTCGACAGCCAGTAAGGTCTCGGGCAATCCAAGGAAGCGCAGCTACGAGCTGCGCCTACGGAGCAATGATGGTTTTTCGCAGGTGCGGCTCGCAGCCGCACGTCCTCGATGGACCACAAATCTTGGGGAATTCGAGGAGGCGCATCCCGGAAAGGTCGCATTCTCCGAGAACGGTTTCACCTGACTATATGCCAGGAGTTAGGACACGAAATGGAGTTGTGCAGCCCTGCACCATCCGCCCCTGGGCGCCTCACGAACGGATCACCTCCTCACCAGATATACCAACGCCACGATCACTGCGATTGTCACCACGACCATGCGCAGGGTGCGCGGCCGCACGAAGCGCGCCAGTTTACCGCCCAGCAGGCCGCCCACTACCGAGCCTGCGGCCATCACCAACGCCGCCGGCCACACCACCTGGTCGGAAAAGAGGAAGAAGATGGCCGCCGCCACGTTCACCGCAAAGGCCACGATCTGTTTCAACCCGTTGAGCCGCGTCAGGGTGTCGTCGAGCACAAGGCCCAACACAGCGAGGATGATGACGCTCAGGCCGGCGCCGAAGTAGCCGCCGTAGATGGATGCAAGGAAGACTGGCCCGATCGACCATGCCTCGTCGGCTGCAGAGCCACCCGACGCTTCGATGCGTTGCGCCACCCAACTGCGCACCCAGTCCTGGATCGCTAACAGGAACGCCGCCAGCAGGATCAGATAAGGCACCAGGAAGCTGAACAGCCGTTCGCTGGTGTTGAGCAACAACACGCCGCCCGCCACGCCCCCTAACACGGCGGTGGGAAGCAACAGGCGCAGCCTGCGCTCCTGGCCGGAGAGGTCCTTCAACTGGGCGAATGTGGCGCCCAGATAGCCGGGCACCAACGCCACCGTGTTGGTGACGTTGGCCGCCACCGGCGCAACGCCGACGCCGATCAACGCCGGAAAGCTGATCAAAGTGCCTCCTCCCGCAATGGCGTTGACGAATCCGGCCGCCATCGCCGCCAGGGCAATCAGCACGAAGTCGATGAGGTTGAAGGCTCCATCCATATCCACTTTCCGTTCATCTGGCGGCGAATCGCCGCAGCGATTGCGGAGAAATCACGCCTCCTCTTGGATCACTTCTTCCTGGAGACGAGGCGCGTTGAGGAGATCGGCGAGCAGACGGCCGATCGCTTCATTTGACCCCAACACGACCAGCCGGTCGCCTGTATGCAGCGGCTGCGTGGCCGGGATGTGAGGCACAAGCTGTTGCGTCTGCTCGCGCTGTGCAACATAGCCGATGACATTGACGTCGTAGCGCGCCCGCAAGTCCAGGTCGCGCAGCGTGCGACCTTCCCAGGCGGGAGGCGCAATGATGCGTCGCACGGTGTAGCCGGGCAGGATTTCACGGCTTTCGTCCCGATCGCGCTGGGTGCGATAGACGCTGGTCGGATGAGAGAGCAGCAGCGTGACCAGCAAAACCACCAGCGCAGGCAACAGATAGCCGACGCCGAAAATTTCCACGGTCATCAGCAGTGCAGTGAGCGGCACGTTGATCAGCGAAACCAGGCTGGCCGTAATTGACGGAATCACCAGCATGGCGGCGGGGTAACCGCCCATCTGGGCGACGATCACGCCCACCATGCTGCCAAGATAGATGGAAGGAATCAACATGCCGGCCGAGCCTCCTGAGGTGATCGTGCTCATGGTGGTCAACAATTTGCCGATCAGCGCCACGATGGCCACCTGGAGCGTCAGCTGTCCTCCCAGCGCCTCGGCCACGATGCGATCGCCTGTGCCGAGCGCCAGATCGAGCGGCTCGGCGGTGAGCCACGCCGCCAGCAGGCCGATGACGCCGGTCAGCAGCGCGCCCAGCGCATGTCGTCGCCAGCTCAGTCCGACCCGGCTGCGAAAAAAGTTGGACATGGCGCTGCGCAGCCGGCGTTGATAGAAGTCTACGAGCGCAACCAGCGCGGCCAGCGTCACCAGAAAAAGATAGTAGCGCCAGTGCGCAGGTGGATCAATGACCTGATCAACCCGAAGAAAAGGTCCGGCGTGAGGAGTGAACAAACGCCCCAGGAAAAAGGCGGTCAGGGCCGCCACCAGCGCATAGATGAACTTTTCGATCACGGGGCGACGGCGATACATGGCTTCGACTGCAAAAAAGGCCCCGGCCAGCGGCGCGCCCACCAAGGTCGCCACCGCCGCCGCCACTCCGCTCAACTGCACGGTCTGCAATTCATCAGGGTCAAGCGTTCGCCACCAACGCCACAGCCGCAACACCCACAGACGATGAGGCAGCAGATGAAAGCGCGGCTTGAACAGCCCCACGGCCAGGCTCTCCCCGATCAGCGTGACGCTGGCTTCCAGCCCGCCGGAGCCGCCGGTTCCCAGTGTGGCCAAGGTGGCGAGGAATTTGCGTAAGGCGAGGCTGAAGGTCGGCAGCTCCCAACGCGCGCGCACGCCCTGGACGCCGTAGAGAGCGCGGTCCAGAGCCGGCTCGGAAGTGTAATAGAGCGCAATTGTGCGCTCCAAGCCATCGCCCACAATATCGTTCAAGGCATGGACGCGGCCGCTTTCATCGCGGTAGTAGACGTTGCTGGCGCGCCATGAAGCCAGGAAAGCGGTGACAAGGCTGCCTGCAACCAGCGGAAGCAGAATCACAAGCGGCGTCGCCGCCTGCTGCGCCCAGTCGAGGACATGCTCGAAGACAAAATGCACCGAGAGCTTGAGGGTGTGCACCACCGCCCACACGACTGCGCCGACTACGACCGAGGCGATCACCAGATGTTGTTCGCGGCGGTCAAAATGGTGGGGAAACAGGTTTTGACGCTTGATCAGCGCGCGCAGCAGCGACCCACGCATGGCTGCCCAAACTCAGGCGTTATCGGCGGAGGGAGCGCGGTTAGTTGTCGCTTCTGCGTGCACGGCGCTCTGCGTAGATTCAGAAGAAGAGGAGACCACCTGGCTGCGCCTGCTGGCGTGAAACATAAGCTGTGCGGGCGGATCGAAACCATAGGCATCGGCGACGATGTACAGCGGGCGATTTTTGACCTCGTCGTAAATGCGGCCGAGGTATTCGCCGATGATGCCGAGGAAGATCAGCTGCACGCCGCCGAGGAAGAGCACGCTCACCAGCGTCGTCGCCTGACCGAGCAGTTGGGCGTTGCCCATCAGGCGCATAAAGATGGCGATAATGATGCCGACGCCGCTGACGCCGGCAAAGACAAAACCGGTGTAGGTGGCGAGCTGCAGCGGCACATGGCTGAAGCTGGTGATAGCGTTGAAAGCCAGGCGCACCATCTTGCGCAGCGGATATTTGGTCTCGCCCGCGTAGCGCGGGGCTCGCTCATATTCAACGGCGATCTGCTTGAAGCCCACCCAACTGCTCAGCCCGCGCATGAAGCGACTCTTCTCGCGCAGACGACGCATCGCCAGCACCACCCTGCGATCCATCAGGCGGAAGTCACCGGCGTCGAGGGGGATGTCCACATCGGCGATGCTATGAATCAGTCGATAGAAGGCGGCCGCCGTCCAAAGCTTGAACTTGCTTTCCCCTTCTCGCTTCGTGCGCACGGCGTACACGACGTCGTATCCTTCGCGCCAGCGCTCGATCATGCGCAACAGCACTTCCGGCGGGTCCTGCAGATCGGCGTCCATGACGATCACAGCGTCGCCGTCGGCGTAGTCGAACCCAGCCGTGATCGCAATCTGATGACCGAAATTGCGGCTGAAGTTGAGCACTTTGATGCGCGGGTCGCGCTCATGCAGCTCGAGTAGGAGCTCTAAACTGCGATCGGTGCTGCCATCGTTGACGAAGATGACTTCCCAGGAATCGCCCACGCCCTTCATCACCTGGACAAGGCGTTCGTACAGCACAGGGATCACTTGCTCTTCATTCCAGACAGGAATGACGAGCGAGAATGTTGGTCGGAGTTGAGATTCACGCGGATCCATGCTCGTATCGTATACGATGCCTCTCCGAAGGTCAAGCTAAAGGCTGCTGACAGAAGCCTTACAATTGTCTACAAAGACCGCTCTGGCTTTTTTGCGTCTTCGTGTTGACTTTATTTTTCAGGAATCACCTTCCGCAGGTAGGCGCGGCTCGCAGCCGCACGTCCTCGACGGAGACCCTCACCCCCTGCCCCCTCTCCCAAGGCTGGGAGAGGGGGAGAAGGGAACGTCGTAGGTGCGGCTCGCAGCCGCACGCTCTCGATGGAACGCAAGGTGGAATGTGAGAAAGCGCACGCTCTTACAATGCCCGGCGCCTTTGCGTCTTTCTGGGCTGCGTCTATCTTCACGTCCGGGAAACCACCTGGCCCAACGTGCGCAACGTCTGTTCCAGCACCAACACCGCTCGCCAGTATTCGTCCAGCAGCACATGTTCGTGCGGCGTGTGGTCGAGGCTGCTGTCGCCGGGGCCATAGGCCACGACAGGACAACGCCACGCCGGCCCGACGACGTTCATATCGCTGGTGCCGGTCTTAAGCACAAAGCCGAGCTTCTCCTCCGGCGCCACCTCGCGCAATCCTTGTAAAAAGCTGCGCACGAGCGCATTGCTGCGATCCCCGCGCCAGGCCGGTTCATAGGAGCTGAAGCGCAGCGCAATCCTCATCGATGCGCCTGCAACCGTCAACGCCGCAGGAATTCCGGGAGAGATGACCCGCAATCGACTCTCACGGGCTTGCTCCTGCTCCCTCTCCCGCTCTTCCGCTCTCCCGCTCTCCCGCTCCCCCACTCTCTCTCGCGCCCAGCTGCGCAACTCTTGGGCGAAGCCCTCGGCGTCAAAATCGAGCGGCAGTCGGATGCCCGCGCCTGCAACCACGTGATCGCGCATGGCATCGTCGGTGAAGGTGGCGAGACGGCGCAAGCTCGGCTGAAATTGCTCGAAGGCTTTGTCGCGGCCAACGTTGAAGCGCGCGGCGTAGTCGCTGAGCCAGTTCCAGAAATCCACGGCCACCACCGCCACGCCCGCGTCCGGTCCGGCGGTGTGCGCCATCGGCTGCGACGCCTCCATTTCCACCAGCAGGCGTCCTTTATATCCCAGCGTAATGCGATTCCAGCCGCTCGGCTCGCCGATGATGCAGGCGACAGGCTCCGGCTCTCCAACGCCGTTGAAGCGGTCGCGAATAAAACGCGCTCCTTTGCTGCTGGCGGCCTCCTCCTCTACGGCGCCGACGACGACAAGGCGCAGGTTGTGGGCGTGCGCCCATGCGCCGCCGAGCCGCGCTGCGGCGGCGACGAACGTCGCCAGCGGCCCTTTGGCGTCCACGCTGCCGCGACCGTAGAGCGCATCTCCTGCGGGCGTGGCCTCGATGCGCACCGGAATGTCGCCTGGAACCGTGTCGATGTGGCCGAGCAGCACCACGGTCTGTGCTGCGTCCGCTGGCCCTAGCTCGCCGACGGCGTTGCCCGCAGCATCGACGAACGCCCGCTCAAAGCCGCCGGTCGCCATCTGTGCGACGAGCCAGGCGCTGGCTTCCGCCTCCTGATGCGAAAGCGAAGGAATGGCCACCAATCCTCGCAATAATTCAATAGCCGCTGCTCGATCCATAGGTCACTCCGCGCTTGTTTCCTGCCGGAGGACGTTGGCCGTCGCCTGCACGCCGAACTCGATCTCCTCTTCGGTGATAATCAACGGAGGCAAGAAGCGAATCACGTTAGGGCCGGCGGGCAGAGCGATCACGCCGTGCTCTTCCATGAGCGCTTTGAGGTAAGGGCCAGCTTTCTGCCGCAGCTCCACGGCCAGCATCAGGCCGAGGCCGCGCACTTCGCGCACCAACGCCAGTCCGGTCAGCTCCTCGCGCAGACGACGCAGAAAATAGTCGCCCAACAGCGCCGAACGCTCGATCAACCCCTCGCGCTGGTAGGTCTGAATGGCGGCCAGGCCGGCTGCACAGGCGAGCGGATTGCCGCCGAAGGTGCTGCCATGTGCGCCGACGTAGAGCTTTTCCTGCACGCGTTCGGTGTAGGCGATGGCGCCCATCGGAAAGCCGGCGCCCAGCCCCTTCGCCAGGCAGATGATGTCCGGCTGCAAGCCATGATGCTCAAAGCCGAACCAGCGGCCGGTGCGCCCAAAGCCGGTCTGAATTTCATCGATGACCAGGAGGGCGCCGCGCTCCCGGCAGAGCTGCTCCACCCCGCGCAGGAAATCGCCGTCGCCGAGGTGGACGCCGCCTTCCCCTTGCACGACCTCCACGAATACGGCGGCGACGCTTTCGTCCAGCGCCTCATCGACTTTGGCCAGGTTGTTGTAGGGCAGATGCACCACATCCAGCAGCGGCAGGAACGGCTCGCGATATTTCTTTTCCCAGGTCAGTGCAAGGGCGCCGACCGTGCGACCGTGAAACGCAGAGCGAAAAGCGATCAGACGCGTGCGGCCGGTCGTCAGGCGCGCAAACTTGATGGCGCCGTCGATGGCTTCGGCGCCGCTGTTGGCAAGGAAGATGTGATGCAGATGGGGCGGCAGCACTTCCACCAGTTTGGCGGCAAAGCGGGCGCGCATGTCGTTGTACAAAAAATTGGGGCAGGAGATCAGCCTCTGCGCCTGCTCTGCGATCGCGCTGCTCAAGGCCGGATGACAATGGCCGAGCAGCGTCACCCCCTGCGCCGAGCCGAGGTCGAGATAGCGCCGCCCCTCGACGTCGTAAAGCCAGCAGCCCTCGCCGCGCGCCATCACCGCCTGGTTGCGCCGCGCCGTCGTCCCGCCGAGAATGGCTTCTTCGAGCGCAGAAAATGAGTCGCTCTCTAGATGGAAACTCGATATCGAGGATGTGTAGGGCATGTTATTCGTCCAAAATTTCAAAGTGGATCATCCGATCTGCGTTCCACCGCCGGCCAGCGCCGCCGAGATCGGGGCGTCGATGCGGCCATCGGCAAAGATCACTTTCCGCACCCCCTCCTCGATCGCCTCCACTGCGCCCATGACCTTCTTTTTCATGCGACCTTCGGCGTATTGCATGAAGTCGTTGGCCTTCGCCTTGGGGATTTCTCGAATTAACGTCGATTCGTCGGGGAAGTTGCGCAGCAGGCCGGGCACGTTGCTGAGGATGACCAGCGCCTCCGCCTGAAATGCAGCCGCCGCCATCGCCGCGGCGCGGTCGCCGTCCACGTTGATCGCCTCGCCCTTGTCCGATGCGCCGGGCGGGGTCAAAACCGGGAAATAGCCGGCGTCGAGCAGCAGGCGCAGCAGATGCGTGTTGATGCGCTCCACTGTGCCGGTCCAGTCATCGCGCAGCACCATGCGTTTGCCGTCGATGCGCACGCGCAGCGTATCTTTGCGCACGCCTTCAAAGATACGACCGTCCAGTCCGCTCAGCCCGACAGCGTTGACGCCTGCCATCTGGAGCTTCTCCACCCACATCTTATTGAGCTGGCCGCAATAGACCATCTCGAAGATTTCTAGCGTGCGCCGATCGGTGCGTCGGCTGACGTAACCGCTCTCGCTCGTCACAAACTGGGGCGGATGACCCAATGCCTCGGCGACTTCATTGGTCGTCTCTGCGCCGCCGTGAACGAGCAGCAGCTCGCGGCCCTCGCTGCGCAGCTTGACAATATCGGCGACGATGGCGTCGACGTTCAGATCTTTGCCGCCCCCTACTTTTACTACAATCATGAACTGTCTCTCCGCTCAAAAACTTTCAACGTTTATCCACCTCACACCGGATGCAATCCCGGGAAAGTCAATCCGGTCGTCTCTTCCCATCCGTACATGATATTCATCGCCTGGACTGCGCTGCCGGCGGCGCCCTTCATCAGATTGTCGATGGCGGCGAGGGCGACCACGCGGCCGGTGGCAGGGTCGAACTCGAAGCCGACGTCGGCGTAGTTGCTGCCGGCCAGAATTTTCGGTTCAGGGTAGCGATAGACGCCGGTGCGCTCCTTGACGATGCGCACGAACGGCTCGTTGCGATAGGTTTGTCGGTACGCCTTGAAGATATCCTTCTCTTCGACGCCCGGCTTCACGAAGACATGCGCCGTCGCCAGAACCCCGCGCACGTTATCGACCGCTGTGGCGCTCAGGTGCACCCGCGGTTGTGCGCCGACGCGCGCCAACGCCTGCAACACCTCCGCCGTATGGCGATGGCCGGTCGGCGCAAAGCTGCGCATCACGCCGGCGCGTTCCGGATGGTGCGTAGCCTCGCTTGCCTGGTTGCCGCCTTCGCTGGAGCCAACTTTAACCTCGCAGATGACGTCGCGGCTTGCGTCGGCAAGGTCATTGGCGAATAGTGGGTAAATGGCCAAATTCGTTGCAGTGGCGTTGCAGCCGACGCCGCTAATGTAGCGCGCCGTGCGCATTTCCTCGCGATGAAGTTCGGGCAGGCCATAGACGAACTTCTCCAGCCAGGCGGGGTTGGCGTGCGGTTTGCCGTACCACCGCACATAGTCGTCGGGATTGCGCAGGCGAAAGTCGGCGCTGAGGTCGATAATGCGCTCGGCGAGGGCGGCGTAGTGCTCGATCTTCTGCATCGCGCCTCCGTGCGGCAGACAAAGGAAGAGCAGATCGCATGGCTCCACTTCGGAGGCGCTGACGAACTGCAACCGGGTGCGCCCGCGCAGGTTGGGATGGGTGAAATGGACGAAATTGCCGGCGTTGCGCTCGCTTGTCACCTGCTTGACGACGACGTGCGGATGATCGAGCAGCAGGCGCAGCAGCTCGCCGCCGGTGTAGCCGCTGGCGCCGATGATGGAAACGGAGATTGGAGTGTGCATGATGTGTAATCAGACTCTCGATTGTGTTTGCCCATGGCAAAAGTTCCGAATTCAACGAGAGAACTGCATCGAGCCCACCGGAAGTCTAGCCTCGCCTCCGGCGAACCTGATGCAGTTCCAATCGTCACCAATATATCAAAATTTTGCCAATTGGGCAGATCGCAGAATCTACACGCGCAATCTGAAAAAGCAATCACGCTCGATAGGTTGGGATTGGGGTGATGCGAAGTGCATGCGCCGGCGCTGCTGGCAATTTCTCTCGTAGCGTCACGACGATGCCGGCATCGGTGGCATGCCATTCGAGAGGCGCCGAGCTACCCAGAAGCTGGATGACGGTCCCGTCCGTGCAGCGAAGTCCCTTGATCTCGAAAACATGCGATTTGGGCGTATCTAGCAAAGTTGCGAAGAGATTCGTTTCCTTGCATGTGAAACGCACAGCAACTCCATCGTCTGTGGAACCATCTGCCACGATCCAGGGTTTCGTGTCGAAAATGGCCTCGCCGTTGACATCCAGCCATTCACCCAAACCCAGCAGGCGCTCACGCTGAAGTTCAGGAATTGTCCCATCGGCCATGGGGCCCACGTTCAATAGGAGATTGCCGTTCTTGCTCACGATATCGACGAGCAGGCGGATTAGATTCTCGACAGAAATGTGGTGTTCTGGCCCTTCATTGCGATTGTAGCCGAAAGAAGCGCCAATGCCGCGACAGGTCTCCCATTTCTTGGCGCGAATTTCAGAGAAAGAGGAATACTCCGGCGTCTCGAAGTCATAGAAGTTATCTGCAGCGATATTCCCGTCTGCTCCTAGTTGAAATCGCTGGGTGAAGCGATTGTTGACGACGCCTTCCGGCAATTTGTTGTAATAGTAGGCGAAGAGTTCGTTCAGGTTCGCCGCCGCCGGATAGGCAATATCATTCCACAAGATCATCGTTTCATAGCGATCGATGAGTTCGTACCAATGCGCGTTGGCGTAATTGACATAGTCGCTCGTCTGAGGCACAGCCTTTGGGATGTCGGCGATGTGCTGAATCACGGTATCGTTAAAAGTCCAGTCCAGTCCTCCGGAATAATAGAGTCCAGCTTTCAATCCGCGCCTGCGGATTGCATTCACGAATTCACTTACCAGATTGCGCCGGGCGTGATAGTTGGCAAGATAGGGATTGGGCGTCTGGCTTGGCCAGAGCAAAAAGCCGTCGTGATGTTTCGTTGTGAGCACCGCATAGCGAGCATGAACGCGTTGAAACAGCTCCGCCCATGCATCAGGGTTCCATTGCTGGGCCGCGGCATTGAACTCTTCTACAAAGTCAAAATAACGAAAATCTGCGCCATAGGTCTGCTGGTGATAACGCTGAGTTGGGCTGCCTTCAATGCGCATCGAGTTCATGTACCACTCAGCGTATGGATTGTTGGCAAACCATTTTGCCCAATCGCCCGTCGCCAGCGTCTCGCTGAGTTCGCCGGCCAACGGCGCCCATCCCGGCACGGAATACAGCCCCCAGTGAATGAAAATGCCGAATTTGGCGTTATCGAACCATGCAGGCAACGGATGCCTGGAGACAGATTCGTAGGTGGGTTGATAGTGCATAAGCAACCTTAAAAACGTAGTTCGACCATCTGATGGCCGTGAATGATGGGAACAACAAACTCGACGCGTTCCCCTTGCATTGTAAAAGACAATATCTCGCCCTGCGGCGCTGTCGCTACGTGCTTTACTTGCTGAGGAACGCGTACAGAAACCGAAACATGATGCAGCGGGATGACATCTTCGACGACATCGAACAATTCGCCGCGCCGCTCTGGAATATAATGCAAAAGATGCAGCACTTGCCGCCGTTGAGACGGTTGTTCATTGAGCGCAACAAGCAGTGTGGACGGGCCCGCATGACGAACCAATGGCTCTGGCAGCAGCAGGTCGAGCGCGTTCAGGAACAACCGCTTGCACCATAAAGGCGCCAGCTTCTGATACATTGTGAAGATCGGGCTGCTGAAGTAAACGGCGTTTCCATTGCGCACAATGGCAGGGCTGCCGGGTTTCCCGGCCGAAGGTGTGTGTCGATGGGAGCAGAAATGCTCCCACGAACGGTCGAAATAGCTCGGAACGATGCTGGCCAACACCTCGCCGCCAGACAGCGCCCGCACGTCCATGCCACGGATGTACATGACATGTTCGGTGGGCGGCACACCACGCCCGATCGCTTCATGGGGCAGCACGTATTCAACATAGTCGCCGCGTTCGTAGTAGCGACCGCGCACAAGTTCACCGTTAGCGTCACGCGGGCCCTGGCTGGCGATTTCGACGCCTAAAGCCTTTAACGCAAACGCAGTTTTCTCTGGATTGAGACCGGATTCGAAGGTGGCGATCAGTTTGCCTCCTTGGGCCAAATAAGCGTTGAGTTTCGTCGCCAGCTCAGCATGGACTGGGATCGCATCCGGTAGAATCACAACTCGATAAGACGATAAGTCGGAATGGGAGTCAACGATGTCGAACTGATGCGCTGATTCCTCAAGCATGCGCGTGACGCCTTTGATAGCATCAGGAAGCTGTCCGGCGCTGGCCCCCGCAAATTCCTCCGGCGTGAAGACTGCGATCTCCGTGATTGGTTTGGCGCCACGGCACCATGGCTCCTTTTGTTCGACTTCGGCATAGACCTTGCCGATCAACTCGTAAACATGGGGTTCGAGGCGACCCCGTGGAGGCAACTGATCGCCGATCATGCACTTGGCGTTCAACGCCAGCATTCGGAAGACCTCGAACTGTAATGCTGCCAAATTCTTAAAAGAATGAAAGTCGCCCCAAGAAGTGTGAAATTTTCCGGTCTGGCCAAGGACATCGAGCCCCAACGTGCGAGCATAGCGAACCGTTACAGGAAAGTGCTGATAGCCCCAGCCGCCGCTCGGCAGCGTTTCCAGCTCCCAGTGCGAGTACGCATCGACCACAGAGCGATGCCGCGTGCCGACGTGGCCGGCGTTGAAGAAAACGCTCGCCTCCGGATTGAGCGACCATACAAATGCGCTCATCTCACGCTTGAAAGCGTTGAGCGATTCAAGCGCAAATTGCGCTCGATGTTGGGCGTTGGCGGGATCAAGCCCTGTAGCGCGCATTTTCTTCTGGGTGTATGGGTCAGTCGATGGGACAGGACGCACAATGTCGAAGAAAAAGCCATCCACGGGCAGCGTCGTCATGATTTCGCGCACATGAGGCTTCAGAAACTCCTCAACGTAGGGTGAATTGATATTCAATTCTCGGTAGAAACCGGCTTCAAAAGGGGGCGTTCCGATGATGCACCCACGCTCATCCGTACAAAGCCATTCAGGATGTTGGCGCGCCGTAAAATGATCCCACTGAACAGTTGTGTAAATGGGCACGCGAATGCCGCGTGCATGACAAGCCTCGATCTGTTCCTGCAGCAGGTTGCGTTTCAGGTGCGGATGGCGACGTTCGGGGTTGAGTGCGGTGTCGTAATAGATCCAACCATGATGACAGCGGGCGAAGCAAGTGATCGAGTTGACATGCGCTTTGACCAGTGTGTCGGCGAATTCCTCTGGATCGAAGTCGGCGCCGATATCGGGAATTTGTTCACTGGTATGGAAATCGAGATGAATTCCACGAAAAGGCAAGAAATCTGCACGGTTCACCATCAACTCCTCAGGTAAAACTTTGAATGTAGTTCAAGATCAGGTCAAGACTCTGTTATTGCGCAGCAGCGAATTATCCTTTGAGGCCGGTCAACGTAATTCCGCGCACGAAGAGGCGTTGACCAAAGAAGAAGACCAACAGCACCGGCAGCAGAACAATCAACGCTACAGCCATCATATATTCGTAGTTGGCTGCACCATAGGCGCCCCGGAACATGTTGAGCGCAACGGACAACACCTGTTTATCCATCGTGCGGATATAGATGAGTGGATACAGAAAATTGTTCCAGTTGCCGATGAAGCCGAAGATCACAACCGTGGCCAATGCCGGCTTTGAAAGCGGTAAAATAATATTCCACAGAATACGCAACGATGAAGCGCCGTCGAGGCGCGCGGCCTCGTCGAGTTCACGTGGAATGCCCATGAAGAATTGACGCAACAGGAAGATGAAAAACGGCCAACCAAACCATGGCGGCACCATCAATGGCAGCCAGGTGTCGCTCCAACCGATTCTACTGAACAGCACGTATTGTGGGATGACCGTCACTTCCTGTGGAAGCAGCATGGTGGCAAGCACTAAAATAAAGAAGAAATTTTTGCCTCGCGCACGCAGTCGAGCGAAGGCAAAGGCGGCCAGGCTACATGAAATCAAATTGCCGATAATGTTGCCGACGGTGATGATCGTCGTGTTCAGAAAAAATCGATTGAAGGGTAAAAAGTCGTTCCATCCCCGAATAAAATTGCTCCACATGATGGGGTCAGGTATCCATTGTGGAGGATAGACGAAAATTTGCCTTGACTCCTTTAGCGCTGTCGAAAGCATCCAAAGCAAGGGAAGGGTAAATAAAATGGCCCCGGGCACAGCCAGAATATAGACGAGACTTGCATGTGCAATCCGCCGTATCCAACGTCTTTGATACCAAGGCGTCGTCCGTATGACGCGTTCTGCGAGCATAGAGGTAGGTGGAAATTGTTGCCCTTGACCGGTTAACTGGCTCATCGTTCAATTTGTCCTGTGCGAGTGCGACGCTGCGCTTATGTACCTTGCTCTTCGTAATACACCCACTTCTTGCTACCCCAGAGTTGCAAGAGCGTGAGTATGAGGATAATGATGAACAAAATCCATGCCACTGCTGATGCATATCCCATTTTGAGATATTGAAAAGCGTTCTGATAGATATAGTAGACGTACACAAGCGTGGCTGTGCCAGGACCCCCTTGCGTCATGACAAGAACGTCGGTCAGGATCTGAAAAGAGGCGATGGTTGAAATCACGATTACGAAAAAAAGCACCGGTGACAGCATGGGGATCGTAACATGACGAAATTCATTCCAGGGGTTAGCGCCATCAATTTTGGCTGCCTCATAAAGCGATGTTGGTATGGCCTGCAATCCTGCTAACAATATGATCATGTTCCCGCCGATGGCCCATGTGCTCTTGATGATCAGTGCAGGTAACGCCCATTGCGGACTACCAAGCCACATTGGTCCTTGTATCCCAATTAGTGACAGTAAATAGTTAACCAATCCAACTTGTGGATTGAACATCCATATCCAAAGAATCGAAACCGCTACACCGCTGGCAATCGAGGGAATATAATATAAAACGCGCATCAACGTTGTGCCGGGAAGCTTTTGATTGAGTAAGAGCGCAACAAAAAGTGCACCTAGGGTGCCAAGCGTAACACTGCCGAATGAATAGAAGAACGTGTTTTGAGTTGCAACCCAGAAAAGCTTGTCTTCCAGGAGGAGTTTGCGGTAATTTTCGAGACCGATCCATTCCTGCGTTGTAAGACCAGTCCAATTTGTGAAACTGAAAACTAACGACGCTATAATCGGGCCAGCAGTAAACAAAACGAAACCGATTAGCCAGAGTCCAATAAAAAGATAGAAATCTCTCTCTTCGCGTTGACGCAACGAAAATTTGCTGCGAGGACGTTGTGGTAATAGGTTTGTAGAGTTCATGAAATATTCATCTCCGCTGTCAAGAAACGCAAAACGCTCACCTTCCTAACGCCTCCCTCTATCAGGCGCAGTTGTTATCAGGCGCAGTTGTCTGGCAGCGAGGCGCGCTTTCACAAAAATCAAGGGAATTGAGCTCCACCATGATCAAGTTGAGAACCTGTTTAGACAATACATTGCTGTGTCCAGGATGGGAGCAAATGATCGGTTGCAGTCATAGCACATCCAACGCAATTGCCCCCATCCTTGCTGCTTTTTTACCTAGCCCTATTACTACATGGCAAGTCACTCCTGCCAGAGTTACTCCTGCAAGGTGATGCTACCGAATTTCATGGCTAGCTAAATCTGTGGCGATTAGCTGCCTTGCAGCCTTTTAGCTGCGGCTTCAAGTATTGGAGTCCCTTCAGCAATGATGTTCTCAATTGCTTGATCGACCGTCATATCGCCAGACTCTACAAGGCTCATGTTCCTGCTAAACACGTCTTGCACCTCACCGCTACCCAGCGTTTGGTAAGGGCGACCGGTCACAGCGTAATTATCCAATGCATCCAGATAATACTTCGCATGGGCTGGAGCACCCGGTGAATTCAGCCAGCTCTCATAAGCCTCTTTGCGGGCAGGGCTGCCCCGCCCCGACTCTCCCCACATAAACTCCATGCCTTCTTTGGAGAGATATTCGCGCAGATACTGCCACGCCGCCTCTGGGTGTTTGGAATCACGCGTGATGCCAAATCCGCTGCCAAACGATCCGCAAATGCGTCGGACTGGGCCGATCGGCCACGGCGCAACGTCCCAAGCAAAGTTTGCTGACTGTATCAATGTCGGGGTTCCCCACGAGGCCAATGCGAACATGCCGGCCATGCCAGCAACCCACGGCCCCGCCGGAATTGCCTGCGCTTGGGCCGGTTGAGGCGCCACTTTGTGAACGTGGATTAAATCCGCCCACCATTTTATAGCAGTTCTAGCTTCATCTGAATCGATTAAGATCTTCGTCTCAGTCTCGTCGAATACCTCGCCTCCCCACGGTCCAATCAAAGAGATTCCCAGCTCATTCCCTCCGATCTGCACTATTTGGTTATAATAGCCGCCATATCCCCATTGATTTTCCTTGGTGAGCGCTATCGCCGCCTCTAAAAAATCGTCCCATGTCCAATTCTCGCCGGGATAGTCAAGGCCTGCCTCGTCAAAAAGATCTTTGTTGTAGCCAAGAATGATGGGCCCATGATCGTAAGGGATTTCATATTGCTTCCCGTTGTATCGGTAAAGGCGAAGCGCCTCTTCCCAAATCCCTGCAACATTGAATTCTGGGTCATTGTCAATGAAATCTTGAGTGGAAATCATGATTCCCTCATGATTCCAGGGGAATGCATAACGTCCATGCACGTAGATGATATCTGGCAGTGTTCCTGCTGCGGCCCAAGTCGGAACAATCTGATTGTGTTCAGACCAAGTGTTGTAAGTGTACTCAAATCTGACGCCAGGATGTCTCTCTGCATATCTTCTATCAAATTCTTCTTGCCGGGGACGGAAGGCTGCCTCCCAGTGATGCCCGAAACTGAGCGTCACCCCTTCCTGAGTAGGAGCGGCTCCCGTCTCCCCAACAACAGAGGGGGCGGCGCCTGGCACCTGACAAGCAGCCAATACAGCGGCACTGGCGGCACCGGCCCCAACTAACTGCAGAAATCTTCGCCGTGATAGTTGGTGAGATTGCATGGTTGTTTCCTCCTTACCTTGTGTTTGAAGATAATGCAAATACCAGAGCACTTGCGTGACAAGAGGCCGATTCAAGAGCACAGATCACGAAAAACTTTATTTTGAAAACGTAAGGTGCGCTTCATTTTACGCACATAAGGGAATATGCGATCTATTTAAACGAATCTGGCTTGACCAGGATTTGGGAGCAAACTTTACGAGTGTCTATTGGCGTAACCACTTAATGGTACGCGTACCATATATTTGTGTATAGAATATCCACAGAACGAGGTTTTGTCAAGCGTTTTTTTCATAACTCTTTCGCTATAGAAAAACCAAACGATGTTGTTGTTTCTTTTGGCTTTGTTGAAAGGTGGAAATTGAGGAGAAGATGGCAACGATTCGAGATGTAGCAAAACGCGCCGGGGTAGCGCCGATCACGGTATCGAGGGTGATGAACAATTCTGGCTACGTCAAGCCAGAAACGCGGCGTCGCGTGGAGGAAGCCGCCGCTGAACTTCACTACGTGCCTAACATGCTAGCTCATAGCTTCCGATCGAAGCGAACCAACACGCTTGCGCTTGTGCTGCCCGACATTACCAATCCCTTCTGGACCACTGTGGCCAGGGGCGTCGAGGATGTCGCCGGCGCACAGGGATTCAGCGTCTTCTTTTGCAACACGGATGAAAATGAAACCAAACAAAGCCGCTATCTAGCCGCGCTCCTGCGCAGACGCGTCGATGGCGTGCTCCTTGCGCCGGTGACGAATGACGGAACAACCGTGCAAATGTTACTGCGCCAAAATGTTGGTGTTGTCGTGATCGATCGCAAGGTGAAAAATATAGAAGTTGATACCGTGCGCGGGGATTCGATAGGTGGCGCCTATCAACTTGTCCGGCACCTGATAGATCTTGGTCATCGGCAAATTGCTGCTCTTTCAGGTCCCGCCAATCTTTCAGTCAGCCAAGATCGTGTGGCAGGGTATGCCCAGGCCTTAAACGAGGCTGGTTTGACCATCGATCCTTCGTTGGTCACATTCGGCGACTTCACAATTGAGAGCGGCCGTGACAGGATGCAAGCATTACTGGCCCGACGACCAAGACCCACAGCAATCTTTGCTGGCAATAACTTTATTGCCGCTGGCGCTTTGACAGTGATGCGAGAAGCAGGGCTGCGCACGCCGGAGGATATTTCTGTCGTAGTGTTTGATGATCTTCCCGACCCTTACGTGTTCGAGCCTAAGCTCACCGTAGCCGTCCAACCTGCCTATGAACTAGGGCAGGTTGCTGCACAACGGCTGTTGCAAAAAATTAATCATCCTGCGACAAAGATGAACGATGTCTGCGATGTCATTTTGCCAGTTCAGATAATTATTCGACAGTCCACGCGTTCAATCATGACATAATGCTGTCAGGCGGCTAATTGCCGCACCTCTCTGTGCAGCCTTCAATCGACTCAGCAACCTAACACGGAATTGGAGAAGGGATAATGCAAAAATACAATTTCGACCAGGGTTGGGAATTTTCAGAGGCGACAGGTTTTCAGGCCATTCTCGATCGCTCGGCATGGCGGCCGGTGAATGTGCCGCACGACGCCATGATCGGCAAGCCGCGCAGCACCAACAACCCAGGCGGCGCCCACGTTGGATATTTCCCCGGCGGCGTCGCCCACTACCGCAAAAAATTTGTGGCGCCTGAGGCGTGGCAAGGTCAGCATGTGCTGCTTGAGTTTGAAGGCGTTTACATGAACGCCGAGATTTCGGTGAACACCCAGCTCGTCTATTTTCACCCATACGGATACACCAGTTTCATCGTCGATATCACCCCTTACCTTCTCTACGGAAAAGAAAACACGCTCAGCGTCGTGGCGAACAACACAGCTCAACCCAATAGCCGCTGGTACACCGGCACCGGTATCTATCGCCACGTGTGGCTGCGCGTGGGCGGCGCGGTGCACATCCAGCCATGGGGCGTGTTCGTTACGACGCCTGTCGTCGATCCAGCGCTCTCGGTGGTGCAGGTGAACACCGAGCTGACGGGCGTGGATGGGTTGAAGCCGGTGCTCGTGCGCAGCACCATCCTGGACGAAAACGGCGCGGTGGCGGCGCAGATAGAGACGCCGACGCGCTATGCTGCAGTGCAGCACACCCTATTGGTGAAAGACGCCAAGCTCTGGTCCGTGGAAGAGCCTCACCTCTATACGCTGTTCAGCGAAGTGCTTGTGGACGGCGAGGTCGTTGATACGGAGACCACCCCGTTTGGCATTCGCTCGATTCAGGTGGACGCCGAACGCGGCTTTCGGTTGAACGGCGAACCCATGAAGCTGAAGGGCGGCTGCATCCATCATGATCACGGCCCGCTGGGGGCCGCCAGCTTTGACCGTGCGGAAGAACGCAAGGTGGAGTTGCTTAAAGCGGCCGGATACAACGCCATTCGCTGCGCGCACAACCCCCCTGCACCCGCGCTGTTGGACGCTTGCGACCGCATAGGCATGCTCGTCATCGACGAAAGCTTCGACGCGTGGACACTGAGCAAGACGCCCAACGACTATCACCTGTATTTCAACGATTGGTGGCGTCGCGACACAGAAGCGATGGTCAAGCGCGATCGCAACCATCCGTCGGTCGTCATGTGGTCGATCGGCAATGAAATCCTGGAGGCGTTCGGCTCGCCCGTCGGCGCGGAGCTGGCGCAACGCCAGGCGGACTTCGTGCGCAGCCTGGACAACACCCGCCCTGTCACCTCCGGCGTCATGCCGTACTTCATCGAATTCATCGAGTCCGGCGATCCAGGGGCGTTTTTCAAGTTGCCGTCCATCCCCGAAGACCCGGCCAGGGATGCATGGGGAAAGCTCACCGCCGCGTTCGTCAGGCCGCTGGATGTGGTTGGATACAATTATATGCCGCAGCGCTATGCAGTGGATCAGCGACGCTTTCCGGGCCGCATTATCGTCGGGACGGAGAGCTGGGGACATCGCTCTTATTTCTTCTGGACGGAAACCGCTCGGCTGCCCCACGTCATCGGCGATTTCATTTGGGTCGCCATGGACTACATCGGCGAAGCGGGCTTCGGCGCATTTACGACCGACGGTTCGCCGTCGATGGGCGCGCCGTACCCATATCATCTATACGGCTGCGGAGATTTCGACATCTGCGGTGTAAAGCGTCCTCAGTCTTACTATCGCGAGTTGTTGTGGGGCGTGCGCACCGATCCCTTCATCGCCGTGCTTCCGCCGGAATTGTTCGGCCAAAACATTGCGTTCAACCCATGGGCGTGGGACCCGGTTCTGGACACGTGGACTTTCCCAGGACAAGAGGGCAAACCCACGCGCGTGGACGTTTATTCCGTCGATGATGAGGTGGAATTGCGCCTCAACGGACAGCATGTAGGGCGCAAGCCTGCAGGCGCAGCGGCTGAGAACAAGGTCAGCTTTGAGGTCATCTATCAACCCGGCGTCATCGAGGCGATCGGCTACAAGAACGGTCGAGAAAGCGGTCGTTATACGCTTGAGACCACCTCTGAGCCGACTGCATTGCAGCTCGCTGCGGATCGCACGATCATCAAAGCGGACATCGGCGAAATCATCTACGTCGATGTCACTGTCCGAGACGCTGAAGGCAGGCTGGTGAAACACCGCGAGCCGGAAATTACGGTGACGGTCAGCGGCGTCGGCGAGCTGTTGGCAATCGGGACAGGCAATCCCCTCTCTGAAGAGCCGTACGTGGGCAATCGTCGCAGAGCATACCGGGGACATCTGTTCGCCGTGGTTCGCAGCAACGGCGAACCCGGCGAAATTGTCCTCACGGCGCAATCGGAGGGGATGTCGCCCGCCCAGGTCAGGATGGAAGCTGTGAAATAGATGGCCGCTAAGGGTGCGCGGCTGCAGTCGCGCACCCCCTGACGCCTCTTCTCTGTTCTCAGGGTCAACGTAGGGGCGGGTGCGTGCAACAGTGGTGAAAAGAATTATCAGGCAAGCATCGTTGGCGAATTTTGAGGCTTTGACGTACACTACCGAACTATGAGCACGCCCAAAACCATCCTGATTGTCGACGACGAGCCGCGCATCGTGCGCTTTGTGAAGATGAACCTCGATCTCGAAGGCTATATCACACTGGAGGCCAACAACGGCTTTCAAGCGCTGGAAAAGGTGCGCGACCATCAGCCGGACCTGATCTTGCTCGATGTGGAGATGCCCGGCATGGATGGCTTTGAGACCTTGCGACGCATCCGCGAGATCACCGATGCGCCGGTGATCATGCTCACGGTGCGTGCGGATGAAGACGACCGCATCAAGGGGCTGGACCTCGGCGCCGACGACTATGTGACCAAGCCGTTCAGCCCGCGCGAACTCGCCAGCCGCATCCGCGCCGTGCTGCGCCGTTTTGAGCCGCAAGGCCGGCCGGAAGACCAGATCATCACGATCGACGATCGGCTGCAGGTCGACCTCCAACGGCGTCAGGTGATCGTCGAGGGCAAGCGCATCAACCTGCGCCCGACCGAATATCGCCTGCTCTATCATCTGATCCAGAACGCCGGCTGGGTGTTGCCTCACGAAACATTGCTCACCAAAGTGTGGGGCCACGAATACGCCAACGACAACCATCTGCTGCGACTCTACATCACCTACTTGCGTCAGAAGATCGAACCAGACCCCAGCAATCCGCGCTATATTTTCACAGAACGAGGGTTGGGCTATCGTTTCGTCGATTTCAAAAACCGCGACAACGCGTCAGACGTCTCCTGAAACGTCTGGCGATCGCCGTCCACGCCTCTTCCCTCTCTGCCCCTTTGAATTGTTGCAATTTTCGCCGCTCGCCGTTTGAATGCAATTCTTGAGCTATGGTATCATTTCTGCTTGGCGCGTTTTCGGCGCCTCGAGAATCTATCACGCCTTCCGACCGGAGAATGGGTGCCCCCAGCAGCGCGTCTGGAGGTCGGCTCTTCGGAATGAAGAAGGCGGAAGTCTAACCCAAGAGGAGATTGTATGGCAAACATCACCATGAAACAGCTTTTGGAGGCGGGCGTCCACTTCGGGCACCGCACGCGGCGGTGGAATCCCAAAATGCGCCCCTACATTTTTACGGAGCGCAGCGGGATTCACATCATCGATCTGCAGCAGACCCTGGAGGCGCTCAACAGGGCCACCGATGTGGTGCGCAACACGGTCGCCAAGGGGGGGACGGTCCTCTTTGTCGGTACCAAGCGCCAGGCGCAAGCCACCATCGAACAGGAGGCGCTGCGCTGCAGCATGCCATATGTGAATCAGCGCTGGCTGGGCGGCACCCTGACCAACTGGACGACCATCCGGCAGCGCATCACCTATCTGTTGCAGCTGGAGCGCCGCATCGACGCCGGGGAATTCAACAATCTGGGCAAGAAAGAGCGGCTCGGCATCCAGCGCGAGGTGGAGAAGCTCAACCGACGCATCGGCGGTCTCAAGACCATGCGCAGCCTGCCCGACCTGCTCTTCGTCGTCGACACCACCGTTGAAGAGCTGGCGGTGAAAGAGGCCAACAAGGTGCGCATCCCCGTCATCGGCATGGTCGACACCAACTCCGATCCGGAGCCGGTGACCTACGTGATTCCTTCCAATGACGACGCCATCCGCGCCATTAAGCTGATCGTCGGCGCCATCGCCGATGCAGCCGAGGAAGGCCTGCGCATCCGCGAAGTCGAAATGGTGGAAACCGGCCAGGTCAGCAGCGAAGAGCTGGCGGAGATGGAGCAGTACCTTGGCCCGAGCGTGCTGGCCAAACTCAAGAGCCTCGACGATGAGGAGTTTGAGGCATACGAAGAGATCGAAGAGGAATACGAGGAAGCTGAAGAAGAATTTGAAGAAGAACTTGCAGACGAAGAAGAATAAATCAAGAGGACTCAACTATGGCTGAAATCACCGCCGAAATGGTTAAACAACTGCGCGAGGCGACCAACGCCGGCGTTCTCGACTGCAAAAAAGCGCTGCTCGAGACGAACGGCGACTTCGACGCAGCCGTCGAAATTCTGCGCAAGAAAGGTCTTGCCACGGCCGCCAAGAAAGCCGGTCGCGAGGCCAATGAAGGACTGATCGGCTCCTACGTGCATCCGGGCAGCAAAGTGGCCTCGCTGGTTGAAGTGAACTGTGAGACCGACTTCGTGGCGCGCACCGAGGAGTTCCAACAGCTGGCGCGCGACCTGGCCATGCACGTGACGGCCTCTCGCCCGCAATACATCTCACGCGAAGACGTGCCTGCCGACGTCATCGCCAAGGAGCGCGAGGTGTACCGGGAGCAGATGGCCAACAGCGGCAAGCCCGCCGAGGTCATCGAGCGCATCGTCGACGGCAAGCTCGAGAAGTGGTACGAGGAGGTCTGTCTGCTCGAGCAGCCCTTCATCAAAGATCCCCAGATCACCATCAAGGATCTGCTGACCAGCCGCATCGCTTCGCTGGGAGAGAACATAAAGGTCAGGCGATTCTGTCGCTTTGAAGTCGGTGCAGAGTAATCGGAGATGCCCAGCCGATTGAGCAGGCTGGGCGTTTCTTTATCCGGTTCTGGAGGATCGACGCAGAGTTGAAAACCCGATTGAGAGAGTGATAAAGGAACAGCTATGGCGGAGCTCAAATATCGACGCATCTTGCTCAAACTCGGAGGAGAGGCGCTGGCCGGCGAAGGCGGCTTCGGCATCGATCCGCGCCAGGCGGAGTTTGTGGCGCGCATGGTGCGCAACGTCGTCAACATGGGGGTGCAGGTCGCCATCGTCATCGGCGGCGGCAACCTGTGGCGCGGCAAACAAGATGGTCTCGACCACGGCATGGAACGCGTCACCGCCGACCACATGGGAATGCTGGCGACGGTGATGAACGCGTTGGCGCTGCAAGACGCGCTGGAGCGCATCGGCATTCCGACGCGGGTGATGACCGGCATCGAGGTGCGCGCGGTGGCGGAGCCGTACATTCAACGCCGCGCTGTGCGCCATTTGGAGAAGGGGCGCGTGATTATTTTCGGCGCCGGCACCGGCAACCCGTACTTTACGACGGACACGGCCGCTTCGCTGCGCGCCATGGAGATCGACGCCGAAATCTTGATCAAAGCCACCAAGGTGGACGCCGTCTACGACCGTGACCCGAAGAAAGATCGAGACGCCAAGCGCTTCGAGCATCTGACCTACATCGAGGCGCTCAATATGCGGCTGGGCGTCATGGACAGCACGGCCATGGCGATGTGCATGGACAACGACCTGCCGATTGCGGTCATCAATCTTTGGGAAGAAGGGGCGCTGGAACGCGTCGTGCTCGGCGAGCCTGTCGGCACCACCATCACAGCATGAGCTGAAGCCGCTTCGGCTCGCAGTCATCCAGGCGAATTGACGGCTCCCTTGCAAAAATACGCATGGCTGGTTTTCACTTCCGGCGGAATTTGTTACAATAGCAGCTATTGACCGTCTTTCCTGCCCTGGTGGCCAGGCCCGGCGACCAGAAGAGAGCAGACTTTTCACCGATTCTCCCAGAAGAGGAGTGCACATATGATCAGTGACGTCATTGCAGATGCGAAAGAACGCATGGGAAAAGCGATCGAAGCGCTTCGTCATGACCTGATGACGATTCGCACCGGCCGCGCCTCTCCGGCGCTGGTGGAGCACATCATGGTCGACTATTATGGCGTTCCAACCCCTCTGCAACAGCTCGCCACGATTTCTGTGCCCGAAGCGCAACAGATTTTGATTCGCCCCTACACGCGCGGGGACATCCCGGCCATTGAAAAGGCGATCGCCAAATCCGATCTGGGGTTGACGCCCACCAACGACGGGCAAGTCATTCGGCTCGTCATTCCCCCCCTCAACGAAGAGCGCCGACGTGAGTTGACAAAGGTTGTCAACAAGCGCGGGGAGGAGGCCCGAGTGGCGATCCGCAACATCCGGCGCGACGCCAACAAGGATCTGGCTGAACTCGAAAAAGAGAGCCTGATCTCCGAAGATGAACGCAAACGCGCCGAGGAAAAAATTCAAGAGATGACCGACCAGCACATCAAGCGCGTGGATGAAATCGTCAAAGAAAAAGACGCGGAGATCATGACCGTCTGACGCAGGAGAATGTTCGTCTGTGACGACTCAGACCGAATCGCTTCAAAGCCAAATTGAGCTGCCGCCTGAAATCACCAGCGTGCCCCATCATATCGGCATCATCATGGACGGCAATGGCCGGTGGGCGCAGGCGCGCGGATTGCCTCGGCTGGCCGGCCATCAGGCGGGCGTCGACAACATCCGACGCATTCTTGAACACTGTGTGCGCCGCGGCGTCAAGGTGTTGACCATCTACGCCTTCTCCACCGAAAACTGGCATCGGCCTCCGGATGAAGTCAGCGGTCTGATGCGTTTGCTTGGGCTGACGATTCAGCGCCAACTGGATGAGTTGAACCGCAACGGCGTGCGCATTCTGCACAGCGGTCGCATGGAAGGCATCAACCAACATCTGCAAAAACAGATTCGTCATGCGCTGGAGGTCACCAAGAACAACGATCGCATCATCCTCAACGTCGCTTTCAACTACGGAGGTCGCGCCGAGATCGTCGACGCCGTTCGTCACATCATCCGCGACGGCATCCCCCCTGAAAAGCTGACGGAAGAGACGTTGAGCAATTACATGTACATCGGGGGACTGCCCGATCCGGACCTGATCATCCGCACCGGCGGCGAGTGGCGCCTGAGCAATTTCCTGATCTGGCAGGCCGCCTACGCCGAGTACTACACGACGCCGACCTATTGGCCAGACTTCGATGAAGCCGAGCTAGACCGCGCCTTGATCGAATATAGCCGTCGAGAGCGACGCTTTGGTCGCGTCTTGAACAAATAGCATCCGCCGTTTTTCAATCCAGACGGCGACCTCCTCTGGCGAGAGCTTCCCTGTGCGCACACGAATCATCGCCGCTTTGATCGCAATTCCAATTGTCGTCGTTCCAATCTATCTGGGTGGCGTTTGGGGATTGGTGCTCGGCGTCGCCGTCACCATCGTCGGCGCTCTGGAGATGTATCATATGTTCTCCAGGGGCGATTATCACCCTGTGCGCTGGATCGGCGTGCCGTGGGCGGTGTTGCTCTTTCTTTCGGGGTGGGACCCTGTGCAGGTTCAGCGCTCTTCGGTCCCGCTCACCAATCTGCTGACGGAACCCACCATGCGCCTCATCGAGCTGCTCTCCTTCCCGACCGACGCCGTGCTGGTTGCAGGTTTTCTGGTGACGCTGACCTATTGCCTCTTTCTGCACGAGAACCCGGTCAATGCCTGGCTCTCCACCAGCGTTGTCGCCATCTATCTGGGCGTCATGCTCGGACAGATCGTTTCGCTGCGCTTTCTGGAAAATGGCTTCGCCTATCTCTTGTTCGGTTTTTTGGTGACCTGGGCCAATGACTCTGCAGCTTTTTTTGTAGGCGTCACCTTCGGCAAACATAAAATTGCGCCGCGGCTCAGCCCTAAAAAAAGCTGGGAGGGCACGATCGGCGGCTGGATCTTCGCAGCCGTCGCGGGCGCCATCCTGGCGGCGGTGTTGCCGGTGCGCAACGGCCCATTCTTCGGCGCCTTCATTGGACTGGTCGCCGGCGTCCTTGCCTTCTTCGGCGATCTCTCCATCAGCATGCTCAAGCGCCAGTTCGGCGTCAAGGACAGCGGCACCTTCTTCCTCGGGCACGGCGGCATGCTCGACCGGCTCGATAGCCTGCTCTTCACGCTGCCGTTCATCTACCAGTCGGTGTTGTTTTACGAACGCTTTTTTCTGTAAAAAGTGCGTCACACCTCTTCGAGCAACTGGCTGCGCAACAGCGCCAGATTGGCGGCCGGCGTGTCTTTGTCGTTGAACACAGCGCTCCCGACCACGATGACGTTGGCGCCGGAGTAGACGACGTCGGCGATGTTCTCCGGATGAATGCCGCCGTCGACCTCTAGATCGGCCAGCGGGCAGAGATCCTCCATGAGGCGACGCATGCGCCGAATCTTGGCCGTCATCGTTTCGATGAAACGCTGCGCGCCAAAGCCGGGGTTGACCGTCATCACCAGCACCTGATCGACGAACGGCGCCACCTCCCGGAGCGCCTCCACCGGCGTCGCCGGATTGATGGCGACGCCCGCCTTGCGACCTAGTTGAACGATCTGCTGCACGGTGCGATGCAAGTGCGCCGTCGCCTCGGCGTGCACGGTGATGATGTCTGCGCCGGCCTCGGCGAATTCATTCAAGTAGCGCTCAGGCTCTTCAATCATCAAATGCACATCAAGCGGCAGCGTCGTGACCTTCCGCACCGCCTGCACGATCAAAGGACCAAAGGTGATGTTGGGCACAAATCGCCCGTCCATGACGTCAAGATGGATATAATCGGCGCCGCCCGCCTCGGCGGCTGCAATCTGCTCTGCAAGATGGCCAAAATCCGCCGTCAAAATAGATGGCGCCAGCCGGATCGGCTTCGTCGTCCTCATATAAGGCTCCCTCGTTCGACGGAGAGAATGGTTGATTTTGTCAGGTCGCCGGCGCGGCGCGCAGCAGATGAGAACCATCGGCCGCCGCGTGGGTGTTTAAGAATTGTACCATAATCTCGGCGACGCGCCATGGCTGGCGAAAAAGAAGTGCATGGGTCTGTCGAGGAAGGATATGCAGCTCGGCGCGAGGCAGCGCAGCCGCCATGGCCTGAGGGATGGCGACAGGAAAGAATTCATCCTCTGCGCCGTGAATCAAGCAGACCGGCATGGGGAAGCGCGCCAGGTCTTCGAGCTGTAGATCGATCGATGTCTCCGGCCGCAGGCGACGAAAGCCGGCGAGTAGAATCTCCTCATAGTAACCATCGTAACGATAGGGGTCATGCAGCCGCGCGGTCGCCTCCATCCAGCGTCGTCCGGCCTGAAAATGCGCAGGCTCCAGCGGAGCGACGTGGCCGGTGGTGGCGGGGTTGACGCTGTAGGTCGTGCTGATCAGCGTAAGCGTCGCCGGCTGCGCCAACTTTTCGACCACCATCAATTGCGCCAACATTCCACCGCTGCTGCAGCCCGCCAGGTGCGCCTTCGTCGCCCCTTCATGCTCAAGCAACGCAGCGAGCTGCCGCGCCATGGCGCGATGGTGAAAACCAGGAGGATGACCGATCGAACGTCCGTGTCCGGGCAGGTCGGGCAACAGAATGCGGTGCCGCTCGCTCAACGGCTCAAGCAAAGGACCCCAGGCGGCGCGCCCCGTGCTCATGAAGTTGTGCAACAAGACCAGCGTCGGCGCCTGCGCGCCGGTTCGCGCAGCGATCACTTCATACGCAATGACGCCTGCGTCGGTCTCCAAGGCGCGCATGACGGAGGGTTCAGACATACGTGCCCCGCTCGCGGTCTTCGCCGCCGAATGAGGCCGGAGAAGGGCGGCGCTCCAACATGGCGCCCATCACCTGAAAGACCTCGGAAATGTCGTCGCTGGTGATGATGCCCAACACCTGACCTTGCTCCGCCACAGCGACGACGCGACTGCCGCTCTGGCTCATCATTTCCCAGACGGTGGCCAGGTCGTCCTGCGGCGAAGAGCGAGGCACGTCGGCGGCAGGCTGCATGACGTCGACGATGCGCGCCTCAGGCCCTTGCTCGCGCAGCGCATGGATCAGCCGCGGCCGCGTCAGCACGCCGACGAAGTTGCCCGCTAGATCGCGCACAGGATAGTCCGTCTGATAAGAGCTCATGATCAACTGTGTGGCGCGCTCCAGGCGTTCGCTGGTGTAGAGATTGACGGCGTTGTGCGTCAGGGCGTCGCCGGCGCGGAAATTGCGCAGTACGGCGCGGCTGCTCACCGCCTCCAGCTCCGCCGAGCCGCCGATATAGACGAAAAAGGCGATCAACAACAACCCGATGGCCCCCGTAAAGATGCCGAAGACCGCCATTAGCACCGCCAACATCCGCCCGACCGCCACCGCCGTCTGGGTCGCCCGGCGATAGGGCATGGCGTAAGCCAGCGCTGCGCGCAACAGGCGACCGCCGTCCAGCGGAAAGGCGGGCAGCAGGTTGAAGAGCGCCAGCAGGATGTTGGTTGAGATCAGAAAAACGATCAGGTTGAAGACGCCCGGATTTTGTATGTTGGCGGCCATGGCGTTCAGGCTGAAGATGCGCTGTCCATCGCCCAGCGCCAACGCCAGAGGCAACAGCAAAATCGCCAGCGCCAGATTGACCAGGGGGCCGGCGGCGACGATGATGATCTCCTGCGCAGGCTTTTCGGGAATGCGCTCCAGGTTGGCGACGCCGCCGATCGGCAGAAGCAGGATGCTGCGCGTGCCGATGCCAAAGCGTCGGGCCGCCAGCGCGTGGCCGTATTCGTGCATTGTCACACAAACGAAAAGCAGCGCAATCGTCAGCGCGCCGTAGAGGCCGCCGACAAGCCATCCGGCGGGTCCGGCGCCATAAAGGAAAGCGCCGAAGGCAAGCACCAGCACAAACGACCAGTGCACCTTCACATCGATGCCAAGAAGCTTAAATTCCGCCAGGTTGACGTTCATGTGCGCATCCTCTGCCCGCCCATCGCCGATGAGGAGCTAAGCCTGTCTTTATCCTCTCGACAGAATCATCTTGACAGATTCGAGGGCGAAAGTGTGTCAACTGCGCTACAAATCGCGCCCGCTGCTCAGTCCATCACCAGCGGCGGCGCGCCTTCTGGATTGCAGGCCGGGCAAGGACAGGAAGCGCGCAACGCCGCAAAGGGGAAGATGCCGGTCGCATGACCGTCGCTCCAGGTCAGGCGGATGGCGTATTGGCCTACGAATTCCGCCCCCGTCACCTCCGTGCTCGGCGGCGGCGCAGCGGTCAGGCGCAGGGGATCGGCGACCGCCAGGGCGGCTGCGCGTCGCTCCTCGCGGCAGGTTGCGCAGGGGCAGTTGGCGCGCAGCCAGCGCAGGGGAAATTCACTTGTATGGCCATCCAGCCAGAGGATTTTCATCACACCGGCGGTTCGGTCGATGGTGATATCCTGAGGCCGCGTTTCTGGATTCGTCGTCAGCATGCTCGTTCATCCATCCAGTTCAAAGAGCTCATAGCGTTGTTCAATGTGAGCGCCTGCTTTCTGTAAGCATGTCACAGCAGGAGACGAATCGACAAATGGCCCGCAGACAAGCGTGCGCCAGCCGGCCTCCGCCGCGAAACTCAATGCCCGCCCCAACAGCTGCCGGCCGACGCCGCGACGTCGCCACGCAGGAGCAACGGCGCCGAAGAGCAACCGACCCCGCGTGGTTCGCCGCTGCCGCATAAGAGAGAGAAGCGGCCGCAGCCACAGCGGGCGACCTCCCTTGAGACGCTGCAGCAAAGGCGCCAGGTCCGCTTGCACGAAGATGCAGCCGACCGCCTCCCCTTCGATGAGCGCGACCCATCCGGTCGCCGGATAGACGGAAATCCACCGCACCAGCAGTTCGGCGGCGTCTGCGCTCAGTCCTGGCATTCCCGCATGGGGCGCAATGGCGGCGGCCAGCAGCGGCGACAACGCGTCGGTGAGTTCGGCCAGCGTCGCCGGCCGCAGCGTCGCTGGCCCCTCCACCGGCTCTGGCTGCGCTTTCACCGGCAAATGCAGCAGCACTGTCTGCCGGGAAGAGGTCATGCTGGCGCCTAACAGATCGGCCAGATAAGGCGGATTGTACGGCGTGTGCAAGGGAGGGGGCAAGTGAAAACAGTTGGTCAGGGCGCCGTCGCTCCACCCTGGAAGAATATCGACCGGCGCGACAATGCGAGTGCAATTCATCTCTGCGCCGTACTCCAGCGCAGCTCCCAGCAGCCGGTCGAGCGTCTCTTCATCGTTGACGCAGTGCAACATGCTGAGGTAAAGCGCGCCCTGTGCAGAGGGTTCGCATAGTACAATTGCGGCGGCGACCGGCTCCTCGAAGACGGCGCCGGCGATGACGGGCTGCGACGGCCAAGCGCCAGGCGACCGAGAGCGACGGGGAAGCGCCTCCATATAGAGCAAGCGCGCCGCAACGCGGCGGTGATAAGCAGCGCTCCCGCGCACAAGGAAGTTCCAGGCGGCAATGTGAGGAGGAGGCCAGCGCGGATCGTCTGCATAGATTTTCCACCATGCAGCGCTGAAAGCGCGACGGCCCCCCCAGTCCGCGGGCCAGTAAGTTCTATAGTTGAAATACGCCATACGCCTCAATGTTAACGGAGAGAAGCGGTGAATTGGTTGGTTCCACCGCGCTCGTTAAAAGAACGTTTACAGAATGTGCAATAGAAATTGAATTGCGCTTCATTTTTGTATTCTTTCTTGCAAAACAGCTTCGATCTGTGGATAACTCTGTGGAAATATTGCGTTGTCGCTGGAACATGAAAATGTCAATGTGGACAATTATAACAGCAGGTTAACGGCGGATTTGCAAAAAAGATTCCTTCCTTAAAAGTTGCGCACCGTTCATGACACACCGATAGACACAGATTGAGATGTTCGATCGCAGCGAGGCTACATTTTGTGTAGCACAAACTTTCTGATTCGCTTGGATTGACGATAATGCGCAAAATCCCCCCTCAAACGCCCTCTCGCCTGCATTGGCATCTTGCCGGGATTTTGGTACACTGACCAACATGAAATGAGACGACCATGAAATGAAACGACCATGAAATGAAACGACGAAGTTCGCCCCACGATATTTAGCGCCAAAGCAGCACAACATCGGAGTCGGCGCCAACTTCGCCATTTGGGATGCGTCGCTTGGGATGCATCTCCACAACGCACGGTCGCTATCAAAGACGAACCGCCAGCGTTCGTAATATATCGGACATTGCGCACCGAATCTACATAACATCGCAAAGCGTATGGTCTGCATGCGCTTTCTTTGTCTCTGGAGGAAGCTGTGCTTCCAGAGCCAGGCTGATCGCGGCCTGAAATTTGGGACCAACTTAAGCTGGCTCGATTTGTGTCGACAAAGAAGGGGACGGGACTTTGCGAACAAGCCTGAACCGTGCAAACCTGAACCGTGAAGTTGTCAAAGCACATTCGAACCGTTTGCACCGAGCCCGGCGCGACAGGACGTCGATCCTTTCGCACTTCCACTATCAGGCGTCGTTTATGGACACTCTACACACCAATGCTTGGGAGCGAAAACGCTCATGGTCGGAAGAAGCTCCTGAAGTTGCGCCTCATGATGACGCTGCTCGAGGTTTGTTGTCCACCTGCAGGGACAGCGCAGCCAAAGAGGTTGCGCTGGAGCATGGTGATCACGAGCTGGACGGCTCCCTCAGCCTCAGCCCGGAGAAGGATGGATTCAGCGCCGATTCTCTGTTGAGCGAGGCGCTGCGAACGCCAGCGAACGCAACGCAGGCGGAGACCGCCGTAGATCCGCATGGGGTTTGGCGTCAGGTGTTGGCTGAATTTGCACTGGAAATGCCCTCTAGCCAACTCGACGCTTGCATTCAGGCGAGCCAAGTGTTGCATTATGAGGATGGACATTTCATCGTCGGCTTGCCCAACGCTTATTATCTGGACTGGGCGCAGGCGAGGCTGCGCTCGAAAATCAAGCGCAAACTGGCGAGCATCATGCAGCGCAGCTCGGTCGATGTTTCGTTCCGGGTGGCGCCGGCGTCGCAGCCTGCCCATGCCAATAAACCTGCGCCGTTGTATGAAGCGTCGAGCAGCGCGCAACCCCACGCTGCAGAGTCGGTGCAGGCGCAACGTCCAACGCCGTCCACGACGCCTGCCTCTTCCCGCGTCGTAGGGATGCTGAACAGCAAATACACCTTTGAGTCCTTTGTCGTGGGCAAGCACAATCGTCTGGCCTTCACTGCGGCGGAGATGGTTGTGCGCGAGCCGGGACAACGCTTCAACCCGCTGTATATCTACGGTGGGGTGGGGCTGGGCAAGACGCACCTGTTGAACGCCATCGGCAACCGACTCGTGGAGACCGGTTGCAAGGTGCTCTATTGTTCGGCTGAACAGTTCACCCATGATTTGGTGAACGCCATCCGCGATCGCGCCACCGATCAATTTCGAGCGAAGTATCGAGAGATCGATGTGCTCCTGGTGGATGACATTCAGTTCATCGTGGGCAAGGAGAGCACTCAGGAAGAGCTTTTCCACACTTTCAACCACCTTCATGCGGCAGGCAAGCAAGTCGTTTTCACCAGCGACTGCCCGCCAAGCGAATTGCCGCGCATCGAGGAGCGTTTGCGCAACCGGTTTGAGGGCGGCTTGAAGACGGACATCGTGACCCCAGACTTTGACACGCGGTTGGCGATCCTGCGCACCAAGGCGGACCGTCAGGGGATGCACGTGCCTCAAGAGGTGCTGGAACTGATTGCGCAGCGCATCGAGAGCAATGTGCGCGAGTTGGAGGGCGCGCTCAATCATGTCTGGATGCACGCCGTGATGCAGGCGCAGCCGGTGGATAGCAGGCTCGCCGCCAGCGTGCTCGATAGAGTGGCCCCGCAGCGCAGCGTCTGTGCGCCCGCTCGCACCATCGAACGCGTCGCCGCCTATTTTGGGCTGACGCCCGCCGATCTGACCGGCAGACGACGGACCGCGGACATTGCGCATGCGCGTCAGGTCGCCATGTATCTCCTGCGCACGGAAAACAACCTCTCGTTGCCCGCCATTGGGGAGCACCTGGGTGGACGCGACCACAGCACCGTCAGCCATGGCATTGACAAAATCGCTGTCGAGCTTCAACGCAGCGAAACCGTGCGGCAGACGATCGTGCGTCTGCGAGAGCAGCTCTACCTGCCGTGAAGCGAAGCGGACAATTTGACAGAAAATGAAAATAGCTACGCGAACGTTTGCAAGATTGTCGGCGTTTCGGTAAACTACAGGCTAACGCTACAGCAGCAATGAAGCGTGTGACAAAGCTTGCAAGGTCTGGCGCTCGGCCGGTTCTATTAGCGCCTTTCGACTGCTTTCCTGGAGTCGCTCATGGGTGCAGATGGTCGCCAGAAAGCTCTGGAGACGACCCTGGCTGGTCTCAATAAACGCTACGGTGAAGGCATCGTGATGCGGCTGGGTGAGGCCACCCGGCTGCAGGTGGAAGCGATCCCCACCGGAAGTTTAAGCCTGGATATTGCGCTCGGCGTCGGCGGCCTGCCGCGCGGGCGCATCATCGAAATCTACGGTCCAGAAAGTTCGGGCAAAACAACCATCTGTCTCCATGTCATCGCCGAAGCGCAGCGCAACGGCGGCATCTGCGGCTTCGTCGACGTCGAACACGCGCTCGATCCAACCTACGCAGCGAAGGTCGGCGTGGATCTCAACAACCTCTACGTGAGCCAGCCGGACACCGGCGAGCAGGCGTTGGAGATCGCCGAGGCGCTGGTGCGCTCCAACGCCATGGACGTCGTGGTGGTGGA